>Ga0272441_10000506_pt1 | contig 88683 bp, 81 predicted proteins | sample SSMProp6N_FD_193582 | JGI IMG/M metagenome (GOLD analysis project Ga0272441, IMG submission 193582) | Marine sediment archaeal communities from Little Sippewissett salt marsh, Falmouth, MA, United States - SSM-Prop-6N | ecosystem: Environmental > Aquatic > Marine > Wetlands > Sediment ... | reverse complement strand
CGGAAATCGATTCGGTAAAACTACTGATTGAAGGTGCTTTTCAGGAGATTTGGTCCGATTTGGACACCGCCCGAATCCGGGCTTATCACACCTATGATTTTATTTTACTCGAGCAGGGACTGGTCTGGAACAACGACTCCATCGCCAGGTATTTACTGGATGAACAAAAACGCATGGAGGAAGGCCAGTACCAGAGATTGAACCGTTTCGACTATGTAAAGTCCGTCCAGAGACAGAATACCATTTGGGTGGCCTATAAGAATTACGGCACGTGGGTAAAAGGGTCTGATACCCTGGGGACGGCACAGTGGTTGGAAAGTGCCATAGCCATCAGGGAAAATAATGGATGGAAAATCCAACAACTGCATTCCACCCGGATGGGACAATAAAAGGCAGCCCTCCCCCTGCTCCACTCATCGAATTTTCGCATTTCATACCAATAATCCCTCTATCAAAACGTTGGATACTCAAACACCGGCGGCGTTGGAGGGTATTTCGACTTATGGCCGGGCGCAGTTCATCTGCTTTTGAAAAGATCACAAGCTGCCTTTATTTGTACTGGTATGATACGGAACGTACACCTCTTGTTTCTCATAGTTGCCCTGACCTTATTAACGTCTTGCATCCAGGACGAAGATCTCTCCCTGCCGGATACTTCGGTTTCAGAAGACTTGGCCGACGAGACCGCCGACGACATGGGAAATGAACCGGAAAACCCACCTACAGATGATCCCGGGGATAATCCTACGGAGGATGATTCAGACGATACCCCGGAGGAAACTACAGATGATCCAACGGATGGTAATTCTGAGGATTCCGATTGTACGGATGCGTCATCGTTTGTCTTCCAGGAGGCCAATGCTTTATTGATGGTCGAGTTTGAAGATGGAGCTTTTGAAGCCTCCTCCAAGTGGGAATTTGTAGAAGACAATCAGGTCTCGGGGGGCACTTATGGTGTTTGGGAGGGAACCGATAACTTCAATTCACCGGGGTCAGGACTTGTAAGGTTTAAACTGGACATTCAAAACCCGGGGGTATATCGCTTTTCATGGAAGACCGCCGTGAAGATGGGGGACAACGGGACGGAACACAACGATTCCTGGCTCCGTTTCCCGGATGCCGCCGATTTTTACGGTGAAAAGAACGGATCCAAAGTTTACCCCGGGGATACTGGCAAAACCCCTAACCCGAATGGATCTTCCAAAGATGGTTGGTTTAAAGTATACCGGAGTGGTAATGATCTGGGTTTTAAATGGCAAGCCAGAACTTCCGATAACGATGCGCATGACATCTATGTTGAGTTCGGAAGCACTGGGGAATATACCATGGAAGTATCGGGGAGGTCCTCGGCCCACGCCATTGACCAGTTTGTATTATACCAGGAGGCCGTCTATACTAAAAATGAAGCCACCGCTGTGACAACTTTTAGCGAGATTCATTGTAACGGATCCTAAAATCGGCGGGGACCCATTTCCCAACGCTGTTGTATCAGGGGGCAACACCGTGGGTGAATGGTTCTGCGGAAACGCGGTAATCAAAGTAGTCCAGGTGCCGGACCCGTCCCGGGCGTTCAGTTTCCTGTTTATTCGATAAAACCGACAAACCCTACCCCATAGGATCTGATCATCTTGGTAAACTTGTTGGCACTAATTTCCAGCTTGATCACACTGGTACTGGGCAATATCCTGATTTCTCCCGCATCGTATCTGGGGGCATCCGGCAGGAAAACCGTGCTATGGTTTTTCCCTTCTTCTATAAGGAATCCCAACAGCCAGTCCTCTCCATCAGCCACCCTTACGGGGATCAGTTTGTTCGCTACATCTTCCCCCAGGGTATCCGCGGTAACGGATTTAATTAGGGAATAGCCGGGAATAAAAATCAAGACCTTGTCTTCAAGCTTTTGCAAAACTTTTTTGACTTTTTTAGACCGGAAAACGAGCCCCCCCATAAAACAAATCAGGATCAATAGTAGGAATGAAATCAGGCCGCTACCATCAAATCCGAGAATGGAATCAGAAATTCTTCTCGAAATGGGCTCGGTGATCACTGAGAGGATCGAATTAGCCTTTTCAAAAATAATAAACAATACCACCAGGGGCAGCAGAAATAGAATGCCGCCAATTACGGTTGTGCGAATAAAACGGAGGACAGAGTTCATGGACACAATTTGCACTCAAATTACGGAATTAATCAATTATTGTACTCAGGGCAGTTTAGGACTACTATCCTCCTCTGTTTCATCAAATTCATTTTCAGGGGCGAGAGGGGCGTCTATCTGAGGACTTTTCTGATATATACGCAGTCTCAGGATAAAGTCATTGGAGGCATCGTTGGTCGCGGTAATATTACGGGAAAGGTTGTAGATGGTATACAATTCAAGTTTAAGGCCACTATCAAACTTATATCCTATCCCGGGGGACAAGCGGATCAAGTCATTAAACTGGCCGGCCTTTCTGAGGTTGAGAAATATTTCCGCTGAAATCGGAAAATACAAACCTTTTGTAAAATTCAGGTAATGCTTCTTCCAACTAATCGCAATCGAAACCCGATGCCGTAACCGAAAGCCTGTTTCCCAACCATCCCCATCGAAAGCAGTTTGAAACCGCTCTTCTAGACGGGTATAGTTATACAATTTAAAGTCTTTAATCGTTGGAATATTGAATTTAACCCCCTGGATAAAACGGAGTTCAAAATTGTCTGTTTCGTTGTAGTTCCGGGTATAGATGGTTCCCGTTCCGAGGTGATAGCTGCGAATAAAGGGTTCTGAACCCTCTTTTTTTGACTTAAACCACCTTTTGGCTCGCAGGTTGAGAGTAGAGATCGCGAGATACCGATTATAAACAGAAGGATAAATTGTTCGAAACCCAATCTGAGTACTGAGGAACCGGGATTTGTTCGTCAGGCTTTTGATATTATAATCCAGCCAGGCCTGCTCATTGACCTGAACTTCCTGGTCTACTATAGAGTCCTGGGCAACTACAGCCTGGGTAAGAAATAACAATACTGCGCAAATACGAAGTAAATATTTCATGCCAGAATCATACATTTCCTCATATTATGGAAATTAAAAGGTAAGTAAATCTTCAGGTACAAAAAATCGGGCTTGGGATGCCTGTGCACGGATTTGCTGTCAAATTAGACAATCCCTTGCCGTTAGACAATCCCTTGCCGACTGACCCAGGTCATGGTTTCTTCCTTTCCACTCCTCTAAATTTATGATATAAAGTATTCGCAGCCCTCCTGACAAGTCTAAAGTCATAGACGACTCAATGGCATACAATAAAGTTGAACCCAAAAAAACACTGTGATGGAAACCCAGGTAATTTACAATTCAGACTTACATTTTGAACATGAACACTGGAGAAGTGAACTCTTTTTCTGGAAGGATGAAATGCGATCCTTTAAAAACCGCCTAGAGGAATTGGTCACCCGTTGGAATGATAAAAAGGTACTGGCCCGGCTAGAGCATTTTCAAAACGAATTCATCCTGCATGAGGGGAGGATTGATGAATTTTTGGAAGGCATCGAGAAACACGAACATCTCATCGCCGGAAAAAGCATGGAAGGTGAAATCTCCATGGATACAGTCATGGTTAAAGACCACATGGAATTCCGGAATGAAATGCAGGTACAGCGAGAATTGTTTACCGAACTCAAAAAAGAATTCTTTGCTTTCCTGACCCGCTATATGTAACCGGACCTGGGGTAAATAGCATATCTTTACACCTGCATTGGAACAAAAAATATACAGGTTTGAAAATGTATATGCTCCCACTGTTCTGCACCCTGGTATCTATGGCGCACTATCCGATTTTTGACTTTAAAGCCGATACCTCCTTAAAGGATTGGTACGTGGTTAACGATGGTGTTATGGGTGGACTGTCCAGGGGGAGTCTCAAACTCGACGCAGAAGGACACGGTTTGTTTTCAGGAAAGATTTCCCTTGAGAATAACGGGGGGTTCTCGTCCATTCGCTATGATTGCGGGCCTATAGACCTGAAGGGGTATCGCTTTATATCGCTGAAGGTGAAGGGGGACGGACAACGCTATCAGTTCCGCGTGAAATCAAGCCGGAAGGACTACTATTCCTATATCAGCTATTTTGAGACTACCGGGGAATGGCAGGTGTTGAAACTACCCCTGGATTCGATGTATGCCGTTTTTCGGGGCAGGCGCCTCGATATGCCGGACTTTAGCGGAAATGTCCTGGAGGAGATTGGGATTCTGATCGGGAACAAAAAGGCCGCATCTTTTGAATTGCGTATTGACTCCATTGGTTTGGAGTAGTCTCCTATGCCCTCCTCCGGTCAGCTGAGTTTTCTGAAGTCCTCCCCGGGACGTGCATACCCGTAACGGCCGAGTTTTACTCCCCTGTAATAGGTGTCTAACCCTCCTATGGCCACAGTATCCAGGGATTCGAGTGCCAGATCTCCATCTTCGCCAAGGGCACCATCCGGAAGGATCAAATGTATCACCTTGCCCACGACCAGTCGGGTATCGTTACTCTTGATCCGGCACACTTCTTCGAGCTGAAGTCCTATTTTTATGGCGCTTTCAGTTACAAAAGGTGGGCTGAACCCCTTTAAATAGCAGGGCTTAAGGCCGCAGGTTTCAAACTCTGAGACCCCTCTTGGAAATTTTGCTGAAGTCATGTGGGCCTGTCGATGAATCCTCTCGGTGATTTGGTTGATCGTATAGCACCCCGTTTCTTTTAGGTTCTCATAGGTATGACGCTCCACGGTGGTGGGCCGGAGAATAAAGCCGAGATAGGGAGGATTGGCCCCGATATGGACTACAGAATTGAAAACAGCCAGGTTCTCATGCCCGGACCCCGAGCGGGTACCGATCAGGTTGGCGGTTTTATACCCGGCAATCTTATTGATCAGGTTTGCGCGGTAGCGGCCATCCAATTGCATCAGCTCCTCAAAGTCAAGGGAGTTCTCCATAGATCTGAATTTCTAACAAAGATACGCGGATGAAAAAAGATCAGGATGCACCCTTAATGCATAAACCAAAGTACAAGTCCTCCCCCAATGAGGAGACTCACTACAATAATGTGATAGATCAGAAGAGCCTTCTCTTCCCGCTTGTTAAGACCACTACTGAAGTCGTTCCAGATCACGGCCATACCCAGGCACGGGATCAGGTAATTCGGTTTGATATTTGACATGACGATTCGTTTTAACCTATTTACGAAGGGGTCCGGCCAGCGGATGATGCTATCTTGTCCGGTTTCTCAACTTTTTTAACCCGGTGTCGGCAAGGTGGGAGGTTCCGTGAAAATTCATTAATATCGGAAGGTGAAGAAATTTATCAAATCCACGATACAGGATGCATCTCTGCCGGTACGCCGGGGTATACTACCGATCATCGTATTTGCTCAGTTTTGTGGGACTTCCCTCTGGTTTGCCTCCAACGGTATCCTGGATGACCTCAGTGGGGCCTTCCACCTTCCCGAAGCTGCTTTAGAACACCTCACGTCTGCCGTACAGCTCGGATTTATCGCGGGAACCCTTGTTTTTGCCCTTTTTACACTTGCCGATCGGTATTCCCCGTCCCGTGTATTCTTCTGGTCCGCCATTTTGGGGGCTCTGTTCAATGCAGGGATGATTTGGGATGGGAATACGATGACTACCTTGCTGGTCCTTCGATTTGCCACAGGCTTTTTCCTTGCGGGAATCTACCCGGTGGGGATGAAGATCGCCTCGGACTACTTCGATAAAGGTCTGGGAGTCTCCCTGGGGTATCTGGTCGGAGCTCTGGTGGTCGGAACGGCGTTTCCACATATTTTGAGGGGCAGTGGCGAATCCATACCATGGCAGTGGGTTGCAGGCATTACCTCTTTGCTCGCCCTTACCGGGGGAGTTCTGGTAGCATTTCTACCCGACGGCCCTTACCGTAAGCCCATGCCTTCCCCGGATATGACGGCGTTCTTCAGAGTTTTTAAAAATCCGGGGTTCCGGTCCGCTTCCTTCGGGTACTTTGGCCATATGTGGGAGCTCTACACCTTTTGGGCTTTTGTACCCGTAATCCTCACAACCTATCTTCAGTGGCATCCCCAACCTGATTTTCCAATTTCACTTTGGGCTTTTTTTATCATCGGGATTGGCGGGCCAGCCTGTGTCCTTGGCGGATACCTCTCCAAGCGACTCGGCGAGAAAAAAATAGCCACCCTGTGTTTGATTCTATCGGGCATATGTTGCCTTGTATTACCCTGGGCATTTACCTGGGAGAATGCATTCTGGTTTTTGGCTTTTCTTCTTTTATGGGGAATGGTAGTGATCTCAGATTCCCCTCTTTTCTCAACCCTGGTGGCCCGCAATGCTCCCCCTTCCCAAAAAGGAACTGCCCTTACCATTGTCACGAGTATCGGTTTTGCCATGACCATTCTAAGCCTGGAAATTTTAGGGAGACTCCAGCTGGCCACTCCCGAACCGGAAACTTACCTTTTACTGGCATTCGGCCCCGTTTGTGGTGTTCTGGCCCTGCTGAATAAGGGCTCTAAGAAAGTGGGGCAGGATACTAAGTGATGTTACCGAACGTCCCTGACACACCGGAAACCGAGGTGACCCATTCCCGTATCTGCTGTGGTGCGCATTCTGCGGGCTACGCGATAACCACTACAATAACTGTCACTGCAAAGGTATGAGCCCCCCCGCACGACATATTTTTCTGCCAGGGGATCTCCCGGGTCAAACGCCTCGACAGGACCCTGGGGGTCAAAGGCTTCTGCGGGCAAGAGTTCCTGCGCATAGGCATCCGCCCTGTACTTGTCCTGGCACCATTCCCAAACGTTTCCGGCCATGTCGTATAGCCCATAGCCATTTTTAGGGTAATTCCGAACCGGAGATGTACGTTCAAAACCATCCATAGGTTCGTTGCGATATGGGAAAATCCCCTGCCAGAAATTCGCTTTTTCAGCGGCCTGTTCCGCAGGGGTATTCCCCCAGGGATAAATGGCATCTTCCAACCCCCCCATGGCAGCCCACTCCCATTCGGCTTCTGTCGGCAGGCGCTTCCCGGCCCACTCGGCGTATGCCTGGGCATCTCTTAAAGAAACGTGAACCACAGGATGGTCCATGCGATCCTCAATACTGCTTCCTGGCCCCTCAGGATGTTTCCAACTGGCACCTATCCTCCATTCCCACCACTGGGAGAGATCTCTCAGGTCAACAGGTCCCTCGGTAGGCACAAAGACCAGTGAACCTGGCTGCAAGACCGAATCCGCAGGCCTGGGGGTACCGGGGAGCAACTCCTTTTTCATTTCATCCCAGTCCAGGGCCTTTTCAGCAGTGGTTACATACCCCGTTTCCTGCACGAAAACGCTGAATTCCCTATTGGTTACCTCGGTTTGATCCATAAAAAAATCGGAAACCCCGATTTTACGGCGTGGAAACTCATCTGCCTCAGCCTGGTCTGTCTTCCCACCCATCATAAAACTCCCGGAAGGGATATACACCATACCCTCGGGAGCCTCCAGGGTATTCTGTGCTACGGGTTTTTCCGCTTCTCTGCATCCGTAAATTGAGAGAAAAAAAAGACCTATAGCCGTTAAAAATAGTTTTATCCTCATTCCGTTTTTAAGTAAATTCCCTGTGGGATATTGGGGGTAAGTTAAAAAACAAATCCGCAACACTTAATATAGTTTATTGAAATTTCGGATATTTTGAAGTCAGCTTACACTGAAATACAGAAATTTAACCAATGGTGGTTATGGATCCTCCTTCTGGCCGTTCTGGGCCTCCCGGTATATGGTATGTTTCAGCAAATCATCCTGGGGAAACCCTTTGGCAGCAAACCCATGTCTGACCTTGGGCTCGTCCTTTTTTTTGTGGGAACTCTACTGCTAATAGGCCTGTTCTGGTATCTGCAGCTGCGCACTGAGATCGATGAAACCGGTATTCGTTTCCGCTTGCGCCCGATCAGTTCTGAGGTTTTTACCTGGGATCAGATAGAACATGTCGAAATCATCACCTATGGTTTTGTCGGGTACGGCCTCCGCTTTAGTTCAAAATACGGTACGGTCTACAACACAAGTGGAAACAGGGGGCTGTCTATCAGGTTGAAAAGCGGGTCCCGGTACGTTATTGGCACACAAAATCCGGATGATATCACACAGGTATTGAGGACTTTAGGCAAATTTTATCCCCTTTCCAAATAAAAGGTACAATCTGCTTTTTGAGTTTGGTTTCTACGTACATTTAAGGGTAAACAAATAAAGACGCTCTTCACCTTAAATGGAATCCAATTTCAACATGCTGGACGGGGTAAACCCTTCACTTATTCGCCTTACAAGGGATGTTCAGGCCCTGAGCGAAGCTGTTCGCAACCCTGCTCTTTCAACTGCTGAGAGGTTGGAATCCCTTGAAGACATCATGAACCTGGAAGTAGGGGATACAGCACTTACCCGCCTCCGGAATCTGGAGCGCGAACAAGGTTTAAGACAACTCTTTATCAAGTACGAAGGGGACAACCCAACAGGCACCCAAAAAGACCGGATTGCCTTTGCCCAGGTGTACGACGCACTACGGCGGGGTTTCGGGACGATAGCATTGGCCACTTGTGGTAATTATGGTGTTGCGATGGCCTTTGCCTCCTATCTGTCTGGAATCCGGTGCCGGGTATATATTCCGGAGTCCTATCATACCGAACGCGTGCGGGAAATGATTGAATACAAGGCCGAAGTCGTCCGCCTTCCGGGTTCTTATGAAGATGTGGTGATTGCCTCCAGCCGTGATGCCGATATTAAGGGATATTACGATGCCAACCCCGGGGGAAGCAATACTCCCTTGCAGCTTAGGGCTTATTCGGAAATTGCCTTTGAAATTTATGATTCTTTACGGGACGCCCCAAAATATGTGGCCTGTCCGGTATCAAACGGAACGCTCCTGGCAGGTATTTATCGCGGCTTTGTAAACCTGTATAAAAGGGGCAAAACTTCCAGGATCCCTCATTTTGTAGCAGGTTCTTCGAGCCATAAAAACCCCATTGTGAGTTCTTTTAATAAGGGGCTGGCTCACTGTGCAGATCTCGATCCTGCAAAGATTCGGGAAACGGAAATCAATGAACCCCTGATAAACTGGCACAGCTTTGACGGAGACGAGGCACTTCATGCCATTTTACAATCCAACGGGACCGCTGCTCATATCAGTGATCACAAAATGAAAAAAATGAGCTCCTATCTCTTAAAAAATGATGGGATTAAAGTTTTACCAGCAGCTACAGCAGGCCTGATTACCTTATTGGAATTACATCGTAAACAACCCCTGGAACCGGACCGCTTTGTGGCCGTGGTGACAGCCAGGCACTAACAGGCATTATTACACCTAACTGATTTCGATAAACAACAAGCAACACTTATGACAAAGCCTATAGATGGAAATGCCCTTATCTATGCACAGGATGCCTTTAATACTCCTATTGGCAAAACAGCGCATGGTTTGGTCCGCTTCACCGAGCGCTACAGGGTGCTGGGAGTCATTGACAACCGATTTTCCGGAAAGGACGCCGGTGAAGTCCTTGACGGCAAAGCGAGCGGGATCCCGTTTTTTGCAACCCTGGAAGAAGCCCTTGGAGCATTAGGAGATCAGCCGGTGCAACATTTGGTGATTGGTATTGCGCCGGATGGGGGCCGGCTGCCCGACGCAGCGCGAAGGGTCATTAAAAAGGCATTGAAGCACGGGATTAATGTGGATAGCGGGCTCCATGATTTTCTGTATAAAGACTCCGAGTTGGTCCATCTGGCCAGAGAGAATAACGCTCAACTCCGGGATATTCGCCGCACTCCGGAGCGGGAAGAATTACACTTTTTCAGCGGAAAAATAGAAAAGGTGGATGCCCTTAAAATTGCAGTCCTCGGCACAGATTCAGCTGTAGGAAAGCGAACAACCGCCTGGCTATTGGTCCATGCCTTCCGGCAAGCTGGATTATCGGCAGAAATGGTCGGTACGGGTCAGACAGCCTGGTTACAAGGGGCCAAATACAGCATGGTCATGGATAGTTGTATCAATGATTTTGTCTCCGGAGAAATTGAACATGCGGTTTATGAGGCCTGGGAAAAGGAATCTCCGGATCTCATAGTTATCGAAGGGCAGGGAAGCCTGATGAATCCCGCGTACCCGGGAGGTTTTGAAATCCTCGCTGCCGGACGCCCTGATTATATAATACTGCAACACGCCCCGAAACGAAAAGAATACGATGGTTTCCCCGGGTACCCTTTGCATCCCCTAACTACACAAATACAGGCCATAGAACTCCTTTCCGGTAAAAAGGTAATCGCCATTACAGTCAACCACGAAGACATGGCCCCGAAGGAAATAGGTCCTGCATGCCAGGCAATTCAGGCTGAAACGGGCCTGCCTGCCTTTGATGTCCTCACACAGGGAGCTAAAGAATTGACCCACTTGGTAAAGATGTACCTAAAATGAGCCAGCTCAAAGACTTTCTGGTAATCGATACCCTGCGTATGGGGAACCTTAAGGTTGAACCCAAAAGAGTGCGGGCCACCTATACGGTAATAAAACCGGATGGAAGCTCCAGTGAAAAAGAACTGGTTTATTCCTATGAGCAGGCCTTTTTCAACCCAGGTAATAAAAACGACTGGAACCTTGCCAGTATGATGCTCGCCCAGGTGGCGCTCAATTATGGCTTATTCTGTAAAAACCTCGTTTTAGAGGGTGTTTTTGATACGGAAGACCACAAATTTTTAAGCCGTATGCTCGAGAATACCTGTCGTGAAATCCTGACCAATAAACTCCTTATTGATAACCCTTTTATAAAACCCGCATTCCAGAAACTGGAAATAACACCCCAAAAAAGATACACCCAGGCAAGGCTTGTTTTTGAAAATATAAAAGGGCATGTTCACCTTGCGGAAACACACTATGCCAAACCTGATTATTCCCATTACGCCATCCTGAGCAGTGGTGGTAAAGACAGTTTACTTACCTATGGGCTGATACGTGAAATCGGCGTTGCCCATCCTGTTTTCATCAATGAAGCCGGGAGGCACTGGTTTACCGCCGTCAATGCTCACCGCTATTTAAAGGAAACAGAGCCCAACACGGTAAAACCCTGGTGCAACAGTGATCGCATTTTCAACTGGATGTTGAAACACTTTGAATTCATCCGGGAAGACTACTCCGGGATTCCGGCAGATATGTATCCCATACGCCTGTGGACCGTAGCCGTTTTTCTGTTCGGCGTACTGCCAATCGCCCTTAAAAAAGGGGTGGGAAACGTCCTTATCGGCAATGAATACGACAGCACTATTACGGGGAGCAGCAGGGGAATCCGGCATTATGCAGGCCTTTATGATCAAAGCTGGTATTTTGACAATACCCTGACCAAATACTATCGGAAAAAAGGATGGCTCCTAAGGCAATACTCCTGCCTGAGAAGCACTTCGGAATTGCTGATTATGAAAATCCTCATCAACCGCTATCCTGAGCTCCAAAAGCATCAGATCTCCTGTCATGCGGCCCACGAGGCCGCAGGCAGAATGCTTCCCTGCGGCAAATGTGAAAAATGCCGTCGGATCATTGGTATGATGGTCGCCCTGGATGCTGACCCCAGGAGGTGTGGTTATACAGATCAACAAATTGAAAGGGGATTGCAACAGCTCGCTGTGCATCCCATAAAGCAAATCGACAGCGATGCAGGGCACCTGTATTATTTGCTCCTCCAAAAAGGGGCCTTACCACACAATCCACATACCCGAAAACTGGCACGACCGCATCCGGAAATCCTTAAACTCCGTTTTGACGCGGTACGAAGTCGTCTGGGTGACCTGCCGGATCCGGTCCGGGAACCCCTTTTTCAAATCCTGGACAAGGAAGCCCATGGCAGTGTAAAAAAAGTGGCAGGAGCATGGAAACCAGTTGCCCTGACCCCGGAATTCCTTTTGAACGATAAATATGCACCCTATGCCCTTTGATGTAAATAATTCCTTTTTGTGGGAAGAGATGAAATGGCCTGAAATAGAGGCCAAATTGAAAGTTACAGATACCGCTATTCTGCCCTGCGGGGCGATTGAACAGCACGGCCCTCACCTACCTGTAGATGTAGACTACTATGATGCGGTCTATATGGCCAAAGCTATTGCCATGCAGTGCAAAGCCCCAAAACCCTTTGTACTCCCACCGCTTCCCTATGGTGTTTCCTACCATCACAGTGAATTTAAAGGAACCCTTAGCGTGACCAATAACGCACTTTCGGCACTGGTCTACGATATTGGGATGAGCCTGGCGCACAATGGGATCCGGAAGATCATCTTGCTTAACGGACACGGGGACAATAAGCCCACCCTGACCTATGCCGCCCAAATGATTAACAGGGATGCTAAAATATTTGTATGTGTGGAAACAGGTGAGACCAGCGACGTGGATTTATACGAAATGATAGACACCCATAACGATATTCACGCCGGTGAGATCGAGACCAGTACCACCCTGGCACTTCGGCCTGAACTGGTCGACATGGAACTGGCGGTGGATGAAACCCTGGACCTGGATAACGAGTTTCTGGATTTCACATCCGACCGGGGTGTAAACTGGTATGCCCATACGCAAAAACTTTCCAAATCCGGCGTTATTGGAAATGCCACCAAGGGAAATATTGAGAAAGGCCATTTAATGTGGGAGGTCTCTGTTCGCAAAATGGTTGAATTTGTGGAGAGCATCATGCATACCCCCCTGGAAAAACTACATCAGAACCGATATTGAAATGCGGATTACAGCCTTAGAATACGAAAGACTAGACCTGGACTTGCAAGAGCCCTATACCATCGCCTATGAGACGGTTGATAAGAGCCCAAACATTATCCTAAAGATCATTACGGATTCGGGGCTAATTGGCTATGGCTGCGCTACCCCGGATATTGAAGTGACGGGAGAAACCCCGGAGGATGTGATCCGGCAAATCCAGGGGCCCATCGAGGGCCTGTTAAAAGGCCAACCCGCATTCAGGCATAGTTACTATCAGGAACACTTGAAGCAGTCACGGCAGATAGGGTCTTCCGCCAGGGCGATGGTGGATATCGCTTTATTTGATCTTTTAGCCCGAAAAGCTTCCCTCCCGCTCTATCAACTTCTTGGGGGGTATCGTTCCAGTATCGCCACGAGTATTACCATTGGCATTTTACCCCTGGAGGAAACCCTTGAGCGCGCCCGTTCTTTCCTGGCACGGGGATTTACCATCCTCAAGCTCAAGGGGGGGCTGGATGTAGGGGCAGATATTGAAAAGGTGCATAAACTCCGTGAGACCTTCGGGAATGGATTCGTCTTGCGTTTTGATGCCAACCAGGGATTTGATCCGGACACCGCTGTGTATTTTATTGAGCAAACACGCAAAGCAGGTATTGAAATCCTCGAACAACCCACTCCGCAAAATAATCCGGAAGCCATGAGGGCCGTTAGTGAACGGGTGCATATACCGGTCATGGCCGATGAGAGTATTAAATCCCTGGCAGATGCCTTTCACCTGACCCGTAAAGGCATGATGGATATGGTGAATATCAAAATCCAGAAAGTTGGAGGAATTTTGGAAGCAGCCCATATTAATAGCGTGGCAAAAGCCGGGGGGCTGGAGGTAATGATTGGATGTTTGGACGAATGTGGATTGGGAATCTCCGCGGGACTGCATTTTGCGCTGAGTCGTCCCAATATTTATTACGCGGATCTCGACGGGCATCTGGATCTTATGGGAGATCGCTTTTTAAACCTTTTTCATCTCAAAGACGGCATTCTCATACCGTCCGATCATCCCGGCCTGGGACCTATAAAATAATTGCGCCCTATACGCGCTTCTGAAAAATTGTAACTTTAAAAATGCAAAACCGGATTCTTATACTTCTCCTCGGACTGACCCTATGGTGTTGTCAAGGCGAAGTTCCCGTGCCTATCGAATTTTACCACGAGGTCTCCGATGGCCCAAAACCCTGGACCTCAGAGGTTTTTGAAGCTGCTGAACCCGATTTTACATTCGCCATCATCTCCGATTTGACGGGAGGCGAGCGCCCCGGGATATACAGCCGGGCCGTAGCACAACTCAACCAGCTGGAGCCCACCTTTGTACTTAGTGTAGGAGATTTGATCGAAGGGGGTACTGAGGACACCCTGCAATTGAAAAAAGAGTGGGATTCTTTTGATGCCCGGACTTCCAACCTTACCATGCCCTTTTTCCACCTGGGCGGAAACCACGACCTCACCAATCCGGAAATGCGATCTTTTTGGAACAAACGCTACGGTCCCCGCTACTATCATTTCCGGTACAGGGATGTTCTTTTCCTGATGATGGATTCCGAAGATTACTCTGAGAAACGCATGTATGAAATCTACCAGGCCAGGGATACCGCACTGCGCGTGATCAATGGAAAGCTTGAAGGTATATACGAAGAATCTACCTATTACAACATGCCCGAACGCCGGCTAGGGAGTCTTGGGGCAGAACAGCTGATGTACTTTCAGGAGGTTCTCGAAGCGCAAAAAGACGTCCGCTGGACCTTCGTGCTTATGCATAAGCCCCTTTGGCTGCGGGAGGATAAAAATGGTTTGGGCGGCCTTGAAGCTATCTTAAAAGACCGAAACTACACCGTATTTAACGGGCATTTCCATTCTTTTTCGCACCGCATTCGCCAGGGCATGGAGTATTTTATGCTGGGGACAACCGGGGGGGCTCAGAACCCGGAAGACCCCAATGCTTTTGACCATATCAGTTTGGTCCGGATGGCTGACAAACCTGTAATTACCCATCTCAAGCTCGAAGGAATCCTTAATCATAGCGGAACGCTGCCCATGCCAGCTTCTTTAATCGAGGAATGATTTATAGGGCAATCGCCATTTGGAGTTTTTACCACCCCGCGGAGTAAAGCTATATCCTTGAATAAATCCTTTTCCCAATAGTCAACTGTGGTCCTTCCAGGGAAGCCAAAAAAATGGACCCTTAAAGCTAAGGATCCACTTTTTCATTTCCAATCCAATAAGGTTTAAAGAGTTGGCTTAAACCTCCTTGCCCGGGTCACTTTAGTTTTAGCGACATAATCCTGTAAGGTAAAATCCCTTTCCCTCCAGAAATACAGCAGGAACGCCAAAGGCCATACTAGCAGGCTGATCCATTTCAAAAGCGTTCGATAGAGTCTTTGTCTCAAATCCAAAACCCTTCCATCTGCTCTACGGGTTTGCAACCCTGTGATATCCTTACCCAGGGATTCGCCACTGTTTAAGAAATCACAGCCTAAGAAGTAGCCTAAACTCACCAGAACAAACCCGTCGGGAATCAGGGTAAAACTCCATTCAATACTACCTTCCTGATGACTAATCACGGTATCCGGAAGTACGTTTACGAGTACTGAATAGATAATACTAATTAGAAAAAAATCTATACCCAGTGCCGCAAATCTTCGCAGGTTCTGTTGATTCATTGTGCCAATATTATGGTTTATTTCTCCATACCTCGTATTCAAGATCCATTAAACCCCCTGTTTTTGAATCCAAAAGGTATTTTGCAGGATGGATTTTAATATCGTACCCTTTAAAATTAATCATTTCAGAGGATATAATCTCAATGTCCGTCGGTGTTTTTCCGGATTTATCTCCCAGAAAACTATCGACAATGTTATTGAGAGGTGCAATCGAACAGGCGTAACTGACACAGCAGTGCTTAACAGTTGTCTTGATCTTTACCCCGAGCAGGTTCACCGTGACGTCAAAACTCTGGCATCCGTTCGCCGGCCAACCCTTAGCGCCCTCATCTGGGAGATTTTCAAGGAGGAATGACAAGTCTTTTGTTATAAAATAATTCGGCTGCACGCTTTCGGTTGGCTCTTGTTTTTCACAGGAAATACTGATCAGAAGGACCAGAAAGGCCCCTACTCTTAAAAGTTGGTTTCTCATTTTTCTCAGGTTTAAAAGATGAATAGATAGGAAGATCCCTGAAGCCTGTTTGTAGCCCCATGAACCCGTTTAAAAAAGGTCTGACCTTAGCGTTAACAGAGGCGAAACTAGGTCTGCGTACTGCATAGCCCCTTCAGGCCACACTGCTTATCCGAAAATTGCAGGGAGGGATCCGGCGGAAAAGAACTCTATTAGTAAAGAAAGGGATCGGTATAACTCAGGGCAAATAAGGCTATTGGCCGAGTTGCCGCACTTCTACGGCGGAAATATCCCGACTCCCTGAGCGAATAAAAAATTCAATCGGATTGCAGCACACTTCGCAGTCCTCCACATAATCTTGCTCAGCAATGGAGGTATCTATAAGGATAGAAATAGATTCCCAGCAATAGGGGCACTGACAAAAATACTCTACCATCAGCGCTTAAAATTCTATATTGAGGAGTTCCCCGCTAACCTGCAAAAGTTGAAGCTCTGCGAGTTTAGCATTGTATTTGGCCTGGCTGCGATCCAATTCAGCCAAAAGCAGATTCAACTGAGCCTGTCGGAACTCAATAGAGGAAATCTGACCCAGTTCATAACGTTCTTTGGACCTGTTGAAGTTATTCTGGTTGGTCTGAAGGTTTTTTTGCTGCACCTCAAGCACAAATAGCGCATTCTGATAATTCCCCCAGGAATTTTGAATATCCCGATCCACTTCAAGTGTGGTCTGCTTCCTGAGCAGATCCTGGTTCTCAAAGTTAATGCGCGCATTCTTACTGTTGGTAATGGTGCGTCCTCCATCAAAGAGGTTCCAGGTCAGGTTAATTCCTCCGCGCACGGTCGTGGAGGTATTTTGAAGCAGGAATGCGAGGGGGTTGTTGTTGGTGAGTTCATTCCACCCATACGAGCCTGTAAGCCCGACAGTGGGAAGATACCCGCTACGTGCTGCTTTCATATCATACTCGGAAATCAGAATGTCCTTTTCAGCCAACAGCATTCGGACATTTTTCTCCTTGGCCCGTGCACGAATCTCCTCCATTCTCAGGGAAGTGATAAACGTTACGGTAGTATCAGCCTGAAAGGTTTCGGTAAGATCCCTGTTCAGGATTAGGTTTAAATCGCGTTTGGTATTTCGGAGTAGCTGTCTGGCATTGAGCAGGTTTACACTGTCCGTATTGACATTAACCTCCGCATTGAGCACATCCAGACCTGTATTCTGTCCGTACTCAAACTGGTAGCGCGCCCGCTCAAGCCGATTCCGGGATATATCCAGGGTCTCGCGCAGGCTGGCGTTATTTTCCTCCAGACGGGCTACTTCGTAATACACTGAAAAAAGCTGTAGCAGGGTCATTTCGATGGTCTGTCTCACCTCCAGTTGCGACTGGGCAGACAATTCCTGAAACGCCTTGTAATTGTAGTATCTGCCAAGGCCGTCGAAAAGGACATAATCCATGTTGATGGATGCGTTATATCTTCGGGTTTCCGCTCCTTCTGCCGTCCTGGTTTCCCCGTTTGCAAGTTGTCCTTCCGTATTCTGGCGGTCAATATTTCCTCCTGCCAGACCGGTTAAAGAAGGAAGGTAGCCCGAATTGAGGATGTTGGCATTATTCCTGTTGATTTCTCTCAGGTTTTCGGAAACCTGGATGCCCAGGTTATTTTCCAGGGTAATGGAAATTGCCTCCTGTTTGGAAAGCACGGGTTCTGCTGCTTCCGGATCGGACACCTGTCCATAAGTGGTTATCTGGGAAAATGCCCAGCACAAAAGAATTGCACAGCAATGCTTCATCAAGACTGTTCTTCTAATTGGGTTGATTTTTTACGCTTTCTGGTTGCTGGTGGGGCTGATGTCTTTTCTACCCCATTGGCTTCTGCCAGTTTGCCGTCCAGGCTCTCCTGGGTCTTCATCTCCTTGATAACCCGTTCTACCTCTTCCCGATCGATTACCTGACCGGACCACAACCATTTAAGCCTGGTTTTAGCATTATTGACCGCTGAGAGCAATAACGGAAGCATTATAAGGGTCAGGACGGTGGCGATCCCAATACCATAGGAGATCGATATAGCCATAGGTTTCAGGAATTGTGCCTGACGACTTTTTTCGAGTAATAGGGGGGCCAGTCCTGCAATAGTGGTCAAAGAGGTCAGGAAGATCGCCCGGAACCGGGAACGCCCCGCCTCAAAGAGGGCCTCGTCAAATTTCATCCCCTGCCTGAGAAAGGAATTAAACTTTCCAATCAGTACCAGGCCGTCATTGACCATAATCCCGATTAGCGCTATAATACCCAGGGCAGAGAGTACATTAATTGGAAAACCGTGAATCAGGTGACCCCAGCCCACCCCAATAATACTAAAGGGGATCATCAAAATCAAGATAACCGGCTGGCTGTACGTTCTGAATGTAAAGGCAATTACCGCAAATATCAGGAAAAGGATCACAGGGAAAACTTTGTTCGCCGAACTCGAAAGTTTTTGGGCTTCTCGGTTCTGTCCTTCATAGGCTACGGTGAGTCCCGGATATCTGGACAAAAGATCCGGCATAAAATTCGTTTGGACGTCCAGAAGGATTTCAGTTGCACTCTCATTAGGGTTTTCCAGATCTGCTTCTACCCGGATTTCCCGCTTTCCATCCAGGTGGCTGATCGACTCATCCCCCCTGGAAATAGAATAGGTAGCAATTTCAGAAAAAGGAACCCTTTGTCCCGTAGGGGTCAGGATACGCATATCGTCCAAATCGGCAATAGAAGAGCGATCCAGGCGGTCATACCGCACCCAGACCCGAATCTCATCCTGCCCGCGCTGAAAGCGTTGGGCCTGTGCCCCAAAAAAGCCCGAGCGCACCTGTGCCATAACCTGTTGAAGGTTTAGGCCCAGCGCATAGGCATTCTCCCGAAGTTCAATATCAATCTCTTTGATCCCTTCAGGATCGGTATCCGTAACATCAGTAAGCTTCGGATTGTCTTCAAGGTATGCCCGTAATTCGTCTTTCGCAGCCTCCAGCTGGAAGTTATCATTGCTGAGGAGGGCAATTGAAACAGGGCTGCCCCCGAAATTTCCCCCGGAGCCAAAGGTAAGGCGCTCAACACCATAAACCTCTCCAACCTCCTCGCGTATCGCATTGGTGATGACAGGGCTGGGAAAATCACGCTCTTCACCGGGCAGGAGGTTCACGCGGAGGGAAGCCTTGTTATTTCCTGGACCCACACGTTTTATGATATTTTCAACAACCGACTTCCCTGAAGACTGACGGCTGCTAAAGTCCTCGTTTACTTTCCAGGTCGCCGCCTCTACCCGACTGATTATATCCGCTGTGATTTCCGGGTTGGTCCCCTCGGGCATGAGCAGGTTAATGGAAACCCGGTCACTGGCGATACTCGGGAAAATGGTCACGCGAATCACACCGGCTGCAATAGAGGCAAAGGTGATAAAAAGCAGTCCCAGGAATATGGAAAAGGTCAAAAAGCGGTGTTTGAGGGTAAACCGCAGCGTAGGGCTGTACATCCGGTCGCGCAGGTACGACATGATGCGATCCCCAATGACGTTAAACCCTCTCAGGCGTCCAAATAATTTGTCGAAAAAACTTTTCTCCTTCTTTTTCTCCTCCTCTGTTTCCCGAACCAGTGCCTTGGAATGGGCGATGTGGGCGGGAAGGATAATAAGTGCTTCCACAAGGGATACGACTAGGGTAAGGATCACCACGACAGATACCTCCCCAAAGAATTCCCCTATCCGACTGTCTAGAAAGAGGAAGGTTGAAAAGGCGAGTACCGTAGTGATAATGGCTGAAATGATCGGCGGGATAACCTCCATGGTACCGTCTATGGCCGCCTGAACCGGCGATTTCCCCATTTCATAGTGCTGATAGATATTTTCGGAAATAACGATCCCATCATCCACCAGAATCCCGATAACAATGATCATCCCAAAGAGGGAAAGCACATTGATGGTTACCCCGAGGGATCCTGCAAAAATAAACATCCCCAAAAAGGCGATCGGGAGACCAAAAGCAACCCAAAACGCCAAACGGGTATTTAGAAAGAAAGAGAGAAAAAGCAGTACCAGTAAAATTCCCATGGCCCCATTTTCCATCAATAACTGAGTACGCTGTTTCAGGGTGATGGAGCGGTCCGAGTCCACATCCAGGCGCACATTATTTCGCGTGGCGTTAAAGTCGGCGATATAGGCGTTGATTTTGTCAGCTGTGGGAATAAGGTCTTCGCTATTGGTGTTGCTGACCTCGATATTGACCGCCAGATTCCCATTGAAATAACTCGCATTGGGCGTCTCTGAAAAGCGATCCCGTATTTCGGCTACATCCTTCAAACGGATGGTATTGCCCGAAATATCGGACCGAACAACCAGATTGCTCAACTCGTCTCCGTAATAGGAACGGTTCTTGGCCCGGATCAGGTAATCTTCTTCTTCAGTTTTAATATTCCCCCCGGTCGCGAGGATATTGGCCTGTCCCACGGCCTGGGCAACCTCCTGGAAGGTCAACTCATAGGCCAGTATATCTTTTTCCCGGACCGCAATTTCAATCTCCTCTTCCGGATACCCGGTAATTTCTATCTGGGAAATCCCGTCCATAGCCCGTAAATCGTATTCGATCTGCCGTGCAATTTGCTTCAGCGTACCCAGGCTAACGCCTTCTCCACTAAGGGCAAAACTAATGGTAGGGCGTATGGCCTCTTGCTTAGCCACAACAAGGGGCTCCATATCCCCGGGGAAATTGGGGACCCTGTCCACGGCGTTTTTGACCTCAGTCAGAATCACGTCAATATCCTCGTCCTGGTCGATTTCCACAGTAATACTCCCCCCATTCTCCCGCGATGTGGAAGTAACGCGCTCGATACCCACGAGGCCTTTGAGGTTGTCCTCGATCTTCAGGACAATTCCCTCTTCAATTTCCTGAGGGGCCGCCCCGGGATAGTTGATATTGATATTGATGATCTGGGAATCGATCAATGGGAAAAACGAAGAGGTCATACGGGAAGCACCCACAATTCCAAAAACAAGAAAAGCGAGGATGATGACGTTAACCGCCACATCAAATCGAATGAAATAACTGATTATGTTCCGCATCTCCTTATGGATTCTCTATGTTCTGGCTGATTTCTTCTTTTGCTGTCGTATCCCTGTAGGGTCTCACCAGCATACCGGGATAGGCCCCGGGAACCGAACGCGAAAGATAAACCGTTCCGTTTTCAAGTCCCTTGAGGATCACAGTTTCGTCTGTATAAAAAACGGCTTCTACAGGGTAGAGATCCAGAATACTATCGCGGAGCACAAAGAGTTCTCCAGCCTCCGTGAGGAGTTTTCTGGGTACTTCAATAGCATTTTCCTCCTGCCGCCCCTGTATGGTCGCTTCCAGGTACATGCCTTCTTTGAGGCTCTCATCGGCCACATCTATAAAAACAGAAACAGTCTGGGACTGCTGGTTCACAGCCGCGTTAATCCTGGAGACCTTTCCCTTGTAGGTTTGCGTTCCTTCCAGATTTTTGAGGACTACCTCCTTGCCAAGGCGCAGAAAATCACTATAACTTTTATTTACGGCCACTTCAAGTTCATAAACCCTCGGGCTGATAAAAATCCCGAGCGCCTGCCCGGGCCGCACCAGGGTGCCTTCGGTTACCTGGGCCTCTGTCAGTACCCCTGAAAAAGGAGCTCGGATAATATATTTAGTCAGGCGTTGTTCCAGGTTACGAACGTTGTAGTAGGTGGTTACGATATTCCTGCCATTGATAAAATAACGCTCCTGCTCTGACGTCATCTCCGGGAGGTCCGGGGTTCTGCTGGTGACGTCAAAGGAATCCAGGTAAGCCTGCCATTTGGGGTAAATGTCAGGGTAGTCCAGCCTGAGATCCGGCATGGCAGCGGTTATAAGGTTATAGAGATTACTTTTAGCACTTTGAACGCTAGCCTGGTATTCCGAGGCATCGATACGCAGTAAAACTTCACCTTTGCGAAAGGGCTGTCCGGGCTTAAACGGATGTGAACTCCCCTGGAACACCCCCTGTACTTCAGCAAAAAGTGCCACCCGCTCTTTTGCCACGAGATTCCCGTTCGCCTTCACAGCTATGGGCACTGCGGCATTGCGCACCGTATCCACAAAGACGGTTTTTACCTGCCTTACGGGGGACGGACGTTTCTCCTTTTCCTGGGAGACCAGCAAATAAGATACCCAGACGGCCAGGCCGAGCACCAAAACACCTAAAATATAGAGTATAATTTTCCGCATAAAGCCTAGTTTCAGCTGATTAAAGGATAAGACTGCAAAACTATCCATAAGTTTAGTCAGCCTTCGTTAAATATATCATAAAAGCCCTGTACGTCCCTCATTAATGGGTATTCCGGAACCGCCTAACGGCAGTGTTCCGACGACCCATTGAACAACATTTTCAAGTGCATCTGCCCGGGGTCGATATAGGTAAAAAGAGAATTTATACAGGTTGCTAGCCCCCTGCCTCCTCCACAGCCCCGGTGAGGGTCTCCCATTGTTCCATGAGTTCCTCCAGTTGGTCCTTCAGGCCCTGATACCGGTCGAAAAAACCATCCTCAGCAATGGTTTGATCGTAATTCAGCAGGAGTTGATGATCGATATCCGCAAGCTGTGTCTCGAGTTGCTGAACGCGTTTTTCCACACCGCTGAGCCGGTTTTTCAAGGATTTTAGCTTTTTCTGCGCCTTGTAATCCCCGGCCTTTCCGGAGCGTGTTTCCGTTTTCTTATCCCCCGAAGCGGCCGTCGGTTCATCCTTCTTTTCTACCTGCCGGAAATCTGTAACATTGCGCTGATCCAGATAAAAGTCGATATCTCCGAGATACGGCTTAATCTTTTGGTCCCTGAATTCATAAACCATATTGGTGAGCCCCTGTAAAAAATCGCGATCATGGGATACCAGGATAAGGGTCCCCTCAAAATGCTGCAGGGCTTCTTTTAAGACCTTTTTAGAGGGTATATCCAGGTGGTTGGTCGGCTCGTCCATAACCAGCACATTAAAAGGCTGCAGGAGCATCCTCGCCAGCGCCAAGCGGTTTCGCTCCCCTCCGGAGAGCACTTTCACCGACTTGTCCACTTCATCCCCCCTGAAGAGGAAGGTCCCCAGGATATCGCGTATTTTGGGGCGTGTGCGCTCCGTGGCAGCCTCCATCATGGTATCCAGAACTGTGAGGTTTCCATCCAGGTGGTCCGCCTGGTCCTGGGCAAAATACCCGAGCATTACATTGTGCCCGAGTTTGCATTTTCCCTCATGCTCCAGTTCGGACACCAAAATACGCGCCAGGGTGGTCTTCCCCTGGCCATTTTGACCGACAAACGCAATTTTACTGCCGCGCTCAATAAGCAAATCCACATCCTTAAGCACCGATTTTGGGCCGTAGTGCTTTGAAACCCCATTGAGCTCAAGTACTACTTTTCCAGGCTGTACCGAAATGGGGAAACGCACACGCATAACCTGGTTGTCCGCCTGATCGACCTCAATGCGGTCCATGCGGTCCAGTTTTTTAATCAGCGACTGAGCCATAGAAGCTTTCGTGGACTTGGCCCTGAATTTTTCAATCAGGCGTTCGGCCTGTTGTATTTCCCGCTGCTGGTTCTTCTGGGCGCTGAGCTGTTGCTGGCGGATTTCTTCCCTCAGGCTCAGAAACTCGGAATACGGCTTGGCGTAGTCATAAATCCTGCCCAGGGAAATTTCAATCGTTCGGTTGGTGACCTGGTCCAGAAACATCCGGTCGTGGGAAACCATAAGTACGGCCCCGGAAAACTGCCTTAAAAATTCCTCCAGCCACAGGATGGAATCGATATCCAGGTGGTTGGTCGGTTCATCGAGCAGGAGCAGGTCGTTCTTTTGCAGCAATAATTTGGCCAGTTCAATGCGCATGCGCCAACCCCCGGAAAAAGTATCCGTCAGTTTATTAAAGTCCTCCCGCCGAAAACCCAGGCCCAGCAATACCTTTTCGGTTTCCCCCTCGTACTGATAGCCCCCTATGAGTTCATATCGGTGCGTTGCATCGCTTAGGGAAACCATTAACTGGTGGTAACTCTCACTCTCATAATCCTCCCGCCGAGCCAGTTCTGTATTGATGCGTTCGAGTTCCTTTTCGAGGTCCCGGATTTCTGAGAATGCCTGATAGGCTTCTTCCACCACCGTAACCCCCTTCCGGAACTCCAGGTCCTGTTTCAGGTAGCCAATGGACATCCCCTTATCTTTAGAAACGGTCCCGGACTCCGGGAGCATCTCCCCGCCCAGAAGTTTGAGAAGTGTGGACTTTCCGGCCCCGTTTTTACCGATTAGACCCACCCGGTCCCCTGGGTTTAATCGAAATGAAATCCCTTCGAAGAGGATTTCCCCTCCGAACGACACCGTTAAATTGTGGACATTTAACATCGAACTTTTTCCTTTGTAGCACCCGGGACTTCGGGTAAGCAGTTTGCAAAAGTCTTAAAAATTCCCGGAAAACCCTCAGGCCTGTTTATCTGAACTTTCAAACCGGTGTGAAAAACGATTGCAATCCATTCCTTCCGGCAGGGGTTTCCCCCTTAGGATAAACCCTGCCAGGCAAGAGGCAGCATAAGGGGCTATAAGCACTCCACGGGAGCCCATTCCATTGATCACAAACAGGGAGGAATACTCCGGGTGTACCCCGACCAGCGGACGCCTGTCCGGCACAGTAGGGCGAATTCCCGCCCGTTGTCCGGCAACTTCAAAATCGCATTGGACAAATTTACGCAAGCCTTTCAGGAGTCTCTCCCGGGCCTGGGCTGTAGGCTCCGGACCTTCATAGTTACGGTCGTAAGTAGCTCCGGCGAGGTAGCGGTCACCACCTGTGGGTATAATAAAGACCCCTGCCTTAACCACACGGGATTCTTTTAGATCTGGCGCATGGATCTCCAGCAATTCACCCTTGTTTCCATCCAGGGGAAGGTAATTGAAGTATGGGTTTGAGCGCAAGCCAAAGCCTTCGCTAAAAATCACTCCCTTAGCCTGAAGCCCCCGGTATTCCACCCCCTCCTCTGCTATTTGAAGATCTGAAAAACCAAAGGCTTCCTCTTGAAGACTTCCAAGACCCCTCAGGTATTCGCGGTAAGCCTTCAGCAGGTGTGCCGTATGAATCCTGCCAGTACACAGTACTTCTCCATACCCATGGGGGGCTAGAATAGCCGGATTAGTGTTGGGTAGAAGTGAAGTGGACAAGTATTCAGCGAGTCCGGGCTGATCGGCAGCTTCGAACCATTTGTTGTGTTCTCCCTCAGAGGCAAAAAGGCGGAGGATAGGTATTTTTTCATCAAAATGCACCCCGAGTTTCTTTTCGAGGGCTTTGTAAAACGGGAGTGCCATATCCATAAGGCGTTTTCCCTCCCACGTAAGATTAAAACGCTTGAGCACCACTGGATTATAGAGCCCCCCCGCCACCATGGATGCCTTTTGAGAGCCATCGTCGAATACGGTTACCTGATGCCCTTCCCTGAGGAGGGTTTCAGCCATTGCGAGGCCCGATAAACCCGAGCCGACTATGAGGTAGTGTCCCATGGATCAAAGGTACAGAAGATTTGATCAGGGCAGAACAGCTAAAAAAACAACCCCGGAACAAAATGTCCCGGGGTTGTAACTGGTTTGAATTGGAAAAGCGTTTAATACGCCCACATATCTTGTTCGCGATCCCGGATGGTCTCCTTGATGCGTTTTGATTCCAGTAACTGGAACAGGGCGTTGTCGGCGATGTAGTCGCGAATCTCCCGATCTCCATGCACATTGTCCTCTTTATAGATCACCGCATTAAAGCGACGTGCATTCAACAGCATGTCAAAAGAGATGGGCATAGCCGAATTCCGCGCGTTGAAAACCTTGGCATCGTGAAGGATTTGACGCGCACTCGGGTACCAGACCCAGAAAAGCTCAACAAGGGCATCTTCCGGAGCCATAGACTCATCTTCGATAAAGTTTACATCCGGGGCTACCGGAGCAATTCCGAGCAATCGGTATTTGAGTTCACCCATCCGCTTGTCGAAGTACCAAATTCCTTTGATGCGGTACTCCACGATATCTGCGGCATCCAGAGCTCTCCGGTTTACATATTCAGGAGAAAGTTCCTCTCCCGCATTGATTTGCTCATAACCCAGGTCTGTAGTATCGACTTTCTGGAGGGTAGCTGTCAGATCGCTATATTTCCTTTTTTCAGTAAAATAGGAGTCTACATAGACATCTTCGAGTTTCCCATTTTTGATATTCTTCATAAGAACATCGTAAAGGGATCTTCTGTCTGAGCCGATATCCACAGTATCTATAGGATAGTACATCGGGAAGTTTACCCGCTCGTCGAGGTCGATAATTTCCCAGACGGTTTTGGACCAGAGTATATCCCTGTCATCCACATAACCGTAATCCAGGGGCGCATCGTTGTCAATATCCTTTTGCGCCTGTGTACGAATCCCGATCTCGTCGGGTTTCTTGGCGTTCAGAATATTGGCCTGAGAGATTCCGGTTGCCGGAAGCAAGGCTGCTGCGCCGATTATAAAAATGTTTTTCCAATTCATTATTTCAGTTTCTTTAAAACCGGTGCAGTTTCCTGCTGGAGTCCTGCACCGGATCTATTGATAAACACAATCTTATTGGGTGATCTCCACAACAACCGGAGCCACTTTCTTCAACTTATAACTTCTGTTATTGGTAATCTCTGCCTGGATATCAAAAATCTGAACGGCATCACCCCGCTTGGCACGTTTGAGTGCGCCCTGAGCCCTTGAATCCAGTTTGTTTCCTTTTACGTCAACCGTAGGCTGTCCGGGTACTTTGAATTTGAATCCATTCACCTTGAGGTTCAGGTCAAAATCAAAGTCTTCCAATACTGCACTGATGGTAGAAATCTCCAGGTTACGTCTCGGCATACGGACACTTCCCGTTTCTCCCCGGATGGCACCGGTAGGTCTTGGAATATCCTTGATACGGAACTCAGACTTGGTCGAGATTCGCTGTCCGTCAGGCAGGGTACCGGAGGCAGTAATGGTAACCGCACGGCCAGTGCCGGGGTTCATTACATAGTTGCTTCCTTTACGCTTGGTCAGACCTGAGGCAGATGCACTCACCTTGTTGTCGGGAATTCCAGGGATAGAGATAGTCATCGGGTTGGATACTCCCCGGTAAACCACATTCATCTTATCCGCAGAAATCACTGCCGCGTTTGGCTTGGAGATGGTGGAGAAAGAGTTCTTTACAGGAACTTCTTTTTCGTTTCCATCCTGCATATAATAAAGGTTACCTGTGATCTCATGATCGCCGGGATTCCCGGCTCCGATCAGCATTTTAACCCCACCATTCTGCAGTTCAAAATCCTTGCCCTCCGTCAGCTTACGCCCGTCCAGGCTCAGTTCTGCGCGAACCGGCTTAGCCGATTTATCTGTCTTTCCAAGAACGATACTTCCGTTGAATTTATCCCCGGCGTAAAAAGCTGATTTCTCAGTTTCCAACAGCGTGGAGAAATTCGCAAGGGAAATCTGCTCAGTAAGCTCACCTTGAAGCATGGCCTTGAGGGCATCTTCTTCAGTAGCTTTAATGTCCGATTGCAAAACACTCAACTTAGTGAGGGAAGCGATCAGTGGGAAGCCTTCTACATGGTAGTTCAGCCAGTCCACTTTAACTCCGTCCCGACGCGTAACTTTACCGTCCGCATCTCCGGTTTGGAATCGCTGTTCCATCGCACTGGTCACCTCAGGATACTTATCCCCGAGGATAGCAGCTACACTGGTACGATAGTCTTTTATACGTCTCATAAACTCAACCCCTTCAGCAGACAACTTGTCTCCCTGGAAGAATTTCTGATCCAGATAGTCCGATTTGTCCATCACCTCATAATCCGTAGGATCTTCAATCCCTTCTACAAGAGATTTCTTAAGGGTTGCGATGTAATCGTCGTACTCCTCTGAGAGTACCTTGATCTTCTGCGCATCTTCATAGAGGGCGGCGTATTTTGCCTCATCCTCCGATGCTTTGGTTTCCAGACCCTCGAGGAACGCTGTATTGTTCTCTGCGGTTTTGGTGTTGGAAGCTTCCACCCGCTCGTTTAAAAGGCCGAAGGCGGCAAGAACTTCCTTGCTCATATTCAGCGCCAGCATAGCGATGAAGATCAAATACATTAGATTGATCATCTTCTGACGCGGTGACGATTTTCCTGATGCCATTGTTTCTAATTAGTTGTTAGTAGTTAATTTGATTTGGGAATTGCTAAACAAACAACTGAATTAGTTCCTGTTCATCGCGGTCAGCATACCTCCGTACACTCCGTTCAAAGAGGACAGGTTACTGGCCAGGGATTCCATTTGATCCTTGAGGGCACCGGCGTTCTGAACCACTTCCTCATTGATGGAAGCCTGACGGCTGGCACTTTCAAGTTGTACTTTATAAAGACTGTTCAAAGACTCCATTTGAGTCGCAGCTTCAGACAGCTCATCGGAATACTTCTTAGTAGACTCGATGGCATTCGCAGTAGGAGCGATTCCTTTAGCGGCTCCTTCAAAATTGCGGATGCTCTCTCCCAGGCTGCTCATCAGCTCAGAATCGATATTGGCTTCCTTGAGGAGTTCGTCGAGTTTTCTCGAAAGCAATCCTTCAGCTTCTTCTGCTTCAGCGGCTTCATTCAAACGCCCCTGAGACATGCCTCCGGCAAGTTCAGGATATACAAGTGACCAATCGTATTCATCGTCCACGGGCTCGAATGCACTGATTGCGAAAATAAGGGCTTCTGTGATCAGACCAATCGCCAGGAGGATACCACCGTTAAGCGGGCCGAATTCCCAGTGCAGGATCTTAAACAGTGCCCCGATAATAACTACCGAAGCCCCCAGGCCGTAGGCCATGTTAAAGAGTTTTTTTGTTGATTTAGACTGTGCCATAATTAAGAATTTAAATAGTTAAGTTTAAAGGTAAAAATTGCAGGTTTAGTTAAAGTTTATCTTGTATAACGTACGCGTTATTTTATGTTATTGGGTAGAATCTTCTTCTCCCATGTAATCTTGTACTGTTCGGAAACCGATATAGCTTCGGGCAGAATCTCTGTACTCGTAGTCCCTTGTACTCACCTGAAGGAAGTACGCGACATCTTTCCATGATCCGCCACGGATAATTTTCCGCCTGTTGTCCTGTGAATCCGCATTCGGGTTCATCGTAGAAGCGTAATTGTACGACCCCTGATAGAAGCTGGAATTTGTCCACTCAGAAACATTCCCGGCCATATTGTAGAGGTTGAATTCATTCGGCTCGTAAGATTTGGCTTCTACAGTGTAGAGGGCCGCATCGGCTGCGTAATCCCCACGTTGGGGTTTAAAGTTGGCCATAAAGCATCCCGTATCACTGATGACATAAGGACCACCCCAGGGATAGGTTCCCCCTTCAATTCCACCGCGGGCTGCATACTCCCATTCCGCTTCGGTAGGAAGCCTGAACTGGTTGACAAACTGCCGTCCACGATCGCGCTGGTCGTCATTCTTAAACTTGGTTCTCCAATGGCAAAACGCCTTGGCCTGTGTCCATGACACACCCACTACCGGGTAGTCGCTATACGCGTCGTGCCAGAAGTAGTCGTTGTGCATGGGTTCATTATAAGAATATTCAAAATCACGGATCCATACGGTAGTATCCGGATAGACTGCTGTTTCCTCCTTGCGGATAAAATCCCGCCGGCGACCCTCCTTGGAACGGGCGGCTGCCTCGATATCCATCCAGGAATACTGGTATTTTATCTTGGTTACGTCCAGGGTACGCTGACCGTTGTAAGACTCATCTTCGGGCAGGTACATAGAATCCACCATGACCTCGGCGTAGTACTCATCCGGATACTCAGATGTATCCCAAACAAGATCTTCATCCCAGTTCAGGGCACGACCCTCATAATAATTGTCTCCCATGCCAACATAGTTGTCCATCATATACTTGTCGTATGCAGACAAGTTAGCCGTATCGGCATCCTTAAATGCATAGGCTCCGATACCATCGTCCTCCGGACTGATGCCCAACTCATCCGCGAGGATGGCGAGTTTCGTCCTGACCACAGAATCTTTGACCCATTCGACAAATTGCCGGTACTCACTATTCGTGATTTCCGTATCATCCATATAAAAGGATCGTACGGTAACGGTCTTGGTTGGGGCATTGAGTGCATCGGCCATATCCTCTTCACTCTTACCCATAATAAAAGACCCCCTTGGGATGAGTTCCATCCCGTAAGGTTTTTCCGGATGCCATTGTTTACCCTGCACTCCTACCAGTTCACCCCTGGTTTTGGAACCACAACTGCTGAGTAAAAAAACAAACGCTATAGATGATAACAATAGCTTTTTCATACGTAAGGTTAATTTCAATTTAGACTACTGGACAGAAATGTCAACGATTATTCACTAAAACTTAAAATCGAATAATTTATTGTACGAATCCGCCTCACGGCCACAAAAAATTTGGTTTAGTTAAAGCCTTTTCGATAGGCTTTGAACCACCTTTCAGGGATATTCTGGTTGCAAGCATCCAAATAGTCCTGTTCGGTGCATGGTAATAACGCGGGGGAGTTTGATTTAGTATATACCAGGGGAAGGTTCGGCACTTCTACCCACCATCTTTCGGTAAGTGTGCTTTTAAAGAATACCAGTTCTTCCGATTCACAGAGAACCCGGTATTTGGTAAAATCGGGATCCGATGCAACGGGCCGTTCTATAATACTGTAGTTATGACCTTCCAGGAAATACCAGATCATCTGGGCCACTAACTGGAAGGACTGCATATTATTCTCTATCTCGAAGATACCCAGCAGGGATATGGAATCGGCCATACCGACGTACCGGGTAATGGCACAGATCTCCCGACCCGTGAACCCGTTGGGGGAAAAAGAATCCGGCTGACCCATCTCCAGGGCCCTGACTGCCCTGGCATCTATACTTACAAGATGCGCATTGCGCACCACGGGCTCTGCCAGGGAGATATCATCGGCAATCTCACCGAGGCGATAGGCGTCGAAGAACAATCGATCCATCAGGTCGATTTCCTCCTGGGCATTAAAATAAGTCTGGAAGCCGAGATTGGAAAAATTAAAAAGGTTATTGGGCTTATCCGTAATAATCTGACTCATATAGGTGTTGGAGGAAATCAACTCATCTTCCACCCCAAAATCAAAACGGGAATCTACTGAGACCAGGTTGATCATATCCATAATCCCGTCGAATGCACGGTAACACGGAAATGTAAGATCCTGGGTCGCTCCTATTATAATAGGTATAATTTTCTCCTCGAGTAGTGCTGCAGTAATCTGCCTGAGGACGAAGTAGGTATCAGCCACGGTATCCCCTTCTTCGATATCGCCGAGATCGAGGATGGAGTGATCCCAATTTCCACGCATGAGTTTATAGAGCTGATTCCGGATTTCATCCAGATTCAGCCTGTGGGCCTTTTTCTCAAAAGCGTTGCGCGATTCGTAAACCCCTATAAGTGCAAAGGTAGCCCCGGCCAAAACCGGGATGCCCTCCTGATGGGTATGTTTGTAGATATGATGCCCCAATGCCTGAGCAGGGAGCATTTCGCAGTGCGCCAGAACGCGCTTGTTAACAGGTTTTAGAAAATCGAAAGCCATTTATACCGACCCTGCCCTTTGGAATATTACTTTTTCTTCTTCTTTTTCTTACCCAGAAGCTCCTGGGCCTGTTCCAGACTGACCCCGAGCGGATCTACATCCTTACTGAGATCGACCTTGGTTCTGCCCTTAATGATCTGGTGCCTGCCCCAACGTCCCTTTTCGATTCGAATGCTTTCCTCCGGCCATTCCCGGACGAGCTTTTCCGCTTCCTTTTTCTTTTTCGCCTCGATGAGTTCTGCGATATCTGCCTCGCTCAAATTGTCAAAATCGTACTTCTTATTGATGTTGATAAACATTCCGTCCCATTTGATAAAGGGACCGAAACGCCCCTTACCCCGGGTCACTTCTTTTCCTTCATACATGGCAATGGGCGCATCGGCTTTTTCCTTAGCTTCAATTAATTCTAGCGCCGCATCCATATCAATCTCGAAAACACTCTGATCTGCCTGAAGGGAAACAAACTTTTTTCCATACCGGATGTACGGGCCGTACCGGCCTACATTGGCCTGGACTTCCTCTCCTTTATACACGCCGAGGTCCCTGGGGAGCTTAAACAGGTCCATAGCCTCCTCATAGGTGATGGTATTGATAGACTGGTCGGGTAACAAACTCGCAAAAAGCGGCTTCTCCTCTTCATCTACAGTTCCGATTTGCACCATGGGGCCAAAACGCCCCAGACGGGCAGCAACCTGACGTCCTGTTTTAGGGTCCTCTCCCAGTACTCGTTCCCCACTGGCCCTTTCGGCATGCTCTTCGACCTCAGCGACATTGGGATGGAAATCCTTGTAAAAATCTTTTAATATCGTTTTCCAGTCTTCCTCTCCGGTCGCGATATCGTCAAAATCCTTTTCGACCTTGGCCGTAAAATTATAATCCAGGATATTGGCAAAATTCGTCACCAAAAAATCGTTGACGATCATACCGATATCCGTGGGAACCAGCTTCCCTTTATCTGAGCCCACAGTCTCAGAAAGTGTTTTTTCCGTAAGCGCGCCGGACTCCAGCACTACTTGCTGATACGCCCTTGGGCTTCCCTCAACCGTTCCCTTCTCGACGTATCCACGATTCTGAATGGTAGAAATTGTAGGGGCATAGGTAGAGGGGCGGCCAATGCCCAGTTCCTCGAGTTTTTTGACCAAAGAAGCTTCTGTATACCGGTACGGGGGGCGTGAAAACCGCTGGGTGGCTGTAATATAATTGGACAACAGCACCTGTCCTGTAGCCAGGGCAGGGAGCAAGCCGTCCTGATCTTCTGTATCCTCCTCGTCCTTGCCTTCCAGGTAGACTTTTAAAAATCCGTCAAATTTTATGACTTCCCCTTTGGCGCTGAATTGTGCATCATTCCTGTCGTTGGCAATACCCACCTGGGTTCGCTCCAGGCGGGCGTCACTCATCTGACTGGCCAGGGTTCGCTTCCAGATAAGTTCATAAAGGCGGGACTGGTCGCGTTCCAGATTCGGGCTTTGCAGGCCCATATCCGTAGGGCGAATGGCCTCATGCGCCTCCTGGGCCCCTTTGGATTTAGAGCTAAACTTCCGAATCTTACTATATGATTCACCGTAATTATCGACAATCGCGTCCTTAGCGGCTGCAATGGCCTCTCCTGAAAGATTTACACTATCCGTCCTCATATAGGTAATGAGTCCGGCCTCGTAGAGGCGTTGGGCGACCTGCATGGTCCTGGAGACTGAAAAATACAGCTTACGCGAAGCCTCCTGCTGGAGGGTAGAGGTGGTAAAAGGCGGTGATGGCGATTTGGTGGCCGGTTTTGTGTCCAGGGAGGACACCTTAAAACTGGCGTCATGCAATTCTTTTAAAAAGGCGCGGGCAGCAGCAGCGTCAGGGTAGGTTTTTCCCAGTCGGGCTGTAAAGACAGCATTGTCTTCCGTACGGAATTCAGCGACGAGACGAAAACTGCTTTCGGGTGTGAAAGCCTCGATTTCCCGTTCCCGCTCTACGATCAGCCGTACTGCGACCGATTGCACCCTACCCGCCGAGAGGCCAGGTTTGATTTTTTTCCAGAGCACAGGGGAGAGTTCATATCCTACCAGACGATCCAAAATCCGGCGTGCCTGTTGCGCATTGACCAGATTGTAGTCGATACTCCTCGGATTCTCAATGGCCTTCTGTATGGCCGATTTGGTTATCGAATTAAAAACAATCCGGCGGGTGCGGTCTGAATCCAGATTAAGCGTTTCGGCCAGATGCCACGAGATGGCTTCACCTTCCCGGTCTTCATCACTGGCCAGCCAGATCAATTCAGCTTTGGAAGCCAGATCCTTTAATTTCTTAACAAGGGCCTTCTTTTCTTTGTCCACGACGTACTTCGGAACGAAGTCGTTATCCACATCCACCCCGAGTTCCCGGGAGGGCAGATCAGCTATATGGCCAAAACTGGAAGTCACCTTAAAGTCCTTTCCGAGGAACTTTTCAATGGTCTTCGCCTTTGCAGGAGACTCTACAATTACCAAATTCTTGGCCATGCTTGTGGATTTTGGTTAACAAAAGTAGGGCAATTTTCTGATTTCTGCATCGGGGCCCTCATTTGTCGTGTTGAATTCTCATTCGGGGTTCGCGCATTAGTCCGTACAGAATACCCCATTTCCGACACTGGAGTGCCAGGCGGGATTTCACCCGGGGTTGCATGGAGGATTACCAAGAAATAATATGTATTTTGAGGTCTGAAAAAACGCAATTATGAGAACCTCTCCTTACCTGTTACTTCTGATAATCCTTTGTTTCACTGTACACACCACGGACGCCCAACGGAAAAAAAAGGCGGCCGGGGTGGTGGGTTATGACGAGTCCCTCTACAGTGCTGTAAACTGGCGACTGGTCGGGCCTTTCCGGGGCGGGCGTGCCGGAACAGTCAGCGGTGTGGTCGGCAATACCAACCTTTATTATATGGGAACAGCCGGAGGAGGTGTCTGGAAAACCGAAGATGCGGGAAGCAGCTGGGAATGTATCTCCGATGGCTTTTTCGGGGGCTCCATCGGTGCGATTGCAGTCTCAGAGTCGGATCCGAATGTCATTTATGTGGGGGAGGGAGAACAAACCCTGAGAGGAAATGTTTCCTCGGGCAACGGGCTTTGGAAAAGTATGGATGCCGGCCAAACCTGGGAATTTATCGGACTTAAAGGATCCGAGCACATTGCCCGGATTCGAATCCACCCGACAAATCCGGATATCGTCTATGTAGCGGCAATAGGAAATCTTTGGATTCCCAATGAAACCCGTGGGGTATATCGGAGTACCGATGGCGGAAAACAATGGGAAAAAGTGTTATACGTCAGTGAAAAAGCCGGGGCCGGAGACCTAATTATGGATCCCAATAATCCAAGAATACTCTACGCCTCTACCTGGGAAATGAAAAGAAATGGGTACCGCATGGATAGCGGAGGCCCGGACAGCCGTATGTTCAAAAGCACAGATGCGGGAACGACCTGGACAGATATTTCGGAGTCTTCAGGTTTACCCGGGTTTCCCTGGGGCATTGTGGGGATTGCCGTATCCCCCCGGAATTCAAACAGGGTTTGGGCGATAATCGAAGCCGGGGACGGAGGCGTTTACCGCTCTGAAAACGGTGGAAAAACCTGGAAGCGGATCAATCAGAACAGGGCTCTGAGACAACGTGCCTGGTACTATAGCCGTATTTATGCGGACACCCAGAACGAAGACATCGTTTATGTAATGAATGTAAGTTACGGCGTCTCACGGGACGGGGGTAAAACCTTTGAACTCAAAAACGCCCCCCATGGAGATCATCACGACCTCTGGATCGATCCGCATAACAACCAACGGATGGTGATTGCTGACGACGGGGGGGCACAGGTATCCAACGACGGGGGGGCCAACTGGAGTACCTATTATAACCAACCGACGGCCCAGTTTTACCGTGTAACCACAGATACGCACTTTCCCTATCGGATTTATGGAGCCCAGCAGGATAATTCCACGGTGCGGATTCTGCACCGCACTTCGGGCAATGCTATTGGAGAAAGGGACTGGGAAGCTACTGCAGGAGGCGAGAGTGCACACCTCGCCCCGGATCCGCTCAACAGCGACATCGTCTATGGGGGTACATATAAAGGGTATATGATGCGTACAGACCATACCGTGGATCAAACGCGATCCGTAAATGTATGGCCGGACAACCCGGCAGGATCCGGGGCCGAAGTCATGAAATACCGCTTCAACTGGAATTTTCCTGTAGGCTTTTCGATACACAACCCTAAAAGGCTTTACGCCGGCTCTAATTTTCTACATATTACTGAAAATGAAGGGCAGTCCTGGGAGGTCATCTCCCCGGATCTCACGCGTGGGTTACCCGAAACAATAAAATCCTCAGGAGGGCCTATCACGCAGGACAATACAGGTGCAGAATTCTATTCCAATCTTTTCGCCATTGCAGAATCTCCTGTCGAGGCGGGTGTGATCTGGGTAGGAAGCGATGACGGACTGATCCACATCACCCGCGACAATGGGGCCAATTGGGAGAACATCACCCCTCCCGAAGGGCTTTCTCCCAAACTCAATATGATCAATTGTATCGAGCCCAGCCCGTTCGACAGGGGTACGGCCTATGTGGCGGCGACAGCTTACAAATTCGGGGACTATACCCCCTACCTTTACAGGACCCGGGATTACGGGAAAACCTGGTCCCTGATTACGGATGGAATCCCCAAGAATTACTACACCCGGGCTATCCGGTCGGACAAAACCCGGAAAGGACTCCTTTATGCGGGGACGGAATGGGGTATGTATATCTCCTTTGACGACGGTAAAAGCTGGAAGTCTTTCCAGTTAAACCTTCCGGTGACTGCCATACGGGATCTCCACGTACGGGACAACGACCTGATCGCTGCCACACACGGCAGGAGTTTCTGGATGATCGACGACCTGACGCCCCTGCAACAGCTCAACGATGATGTTAGCGGGAGCAGCTTTCATCTTTTTAAGCCTGATGGTGCCTACCGTATGCAGCAATCCGGGTGGGGAAGCCCGGACCTTAAAAAGGAAGGTGTAAATCATCCCAACGGGGCGCTTATACATTATTATATAAAAGAATTGAAAGCTGGGGACTCCGTCACCCTGGAGGTACTGGATTCCAAAGGACAAATTGTACAAGGGTATTCGAACAGTGCTGAGAAAGCCGAACAGGATCCTTCGGCGGTCAAACCCCTTGAGGTCCGGACGGGTAGCAACCGCTTTGTCTGGGACCTGAGATATCCGGGTTTCCAGAGTTTTGAAGGCATGGTCCTGTATTCCTCTCCCAATTCAGGTCCAAAAGCCGTTCCCGGTACATATACTGTTCGCCTGACGTATAACGGATCATCTCAGGAAGTGCCGCTCGAGGTACTGAAAGACCCGAGACTCCCGAATACAGATGCAGACTATCGGACGCAATTCGAATTCCTCAGTGCAGTGCGCGATGAAGTTTCCAGGGCCAATGGGGCGGTGGCGAAAATCCGCAAGCTGCAGACAGATCTGGACTATTTAAAACAAAAATCCAAAGATAATCCGGAACTGACCGCCCGTATTGAAAAATTCGAAACCGAACTCTCCGCGATCGAAAACAACATCCATATGACCAAAAATCAAAGTCGGCAGGATCCGCTGAATTACGGTATTCGCATCAACAACCGCCTGGCTTTTCTCATGGCAGATTCCCAAAGGGGAGATTATCCCCCAACGGATCAGTCTCAGGAATTCTTTCAGGAAGTACGAGCCGAACTTAATACAGAGCTGCAGGCACTGGACCGCCTGGTCGATGGGGAAATTCAGGGGATTAACGAGGTCGTAAAAGACGGACAGGTGCGCTTGCTGGAATGGGAGGACTGACAGGGGCCCGGGAATCCGAAGGGATTTTTTTGTCTGTCAAATTGTCAGAATCTTATAATGCCTTATCTTTGTTGCCCTTTCCAAGGGAACAGAAAGGCATTGTACTATGGAAAAGTTACTCAAGGAGGAACTGCAGGGGACGGCGCTGAAACTTAAAGGTGCCGAAAAGAATACCCGCAAACTGTATATAGAGAGCTACGGGTGTCAGATGAATTTTTCTGACAGCGAGATCGTGGCTTCCATCCTCACGGGTGAAGGCTTTAACACCACCCAACAGATGGAGGAGGCAGATCTGATCCTCGTCAACACCTGTTCGATTAGGGAGAAAGCGGAACTTACCGTTCGCAAAAGACTGGAAAAATTCAATGCGGCCCGAAAAGTAAACCCGGGCTTGAAGGTGGGTGTACTGGGTTGTATGGCAGAGCGCTTAAAGCACAAACTGCTGGAAGAGGAAAAAATCGTAGACATGGTCGTGGGGCCGGATGCCTATAAAGACCTCCCCAACCTTGTCCGTGAAATTGAAAGCGGACAACAGGCAGTGAACGTCATCCTGTCTAAGGAAGAAACCTATGGTGACGTCGCTCCGGTGCGATTGGGAAGTAACGGGGTAACCGCTTTTGTATCTATTACCCGCGGCTGCGACAATATGTGTACCTTTTGCGTAGTCCCGTTTACCCGGGGCAGGGAGCGAAGCCGCGATCCGCAGTCTATTCTGGCAGAGGTCTCTGATTTATGGCAACAGGGTTACAGGGAAGTTACATTGCTCGGGCAGAACGTGGACAGCTATTTATGGTACGGGGGCGGACTGAAAAAAGATTTTGCGAATGCCAGCCCTATGCAACAAGCCACGGCAGTAAATTTTGCAGGCCTTTTGGACAGCGTAGCCAAAGCACAGCCGGGAATGCGGATTCGTTTTTCGACCTCAAACCCGCAGGACATGACCCTGGATGTTATCGATACCATGGCCAAACACCCCAATATCTGCAACTATATCCATCTACCGGTTCAGAGTGGGAGCGATACAATATTAAAGGCGATGAATCGCCTGCATACCCGGGAGGAGTATTTTGACCTTATTAGAGGTATCCGTCAGCGCATCCCCAATTGCGGGATCAGCCACGATATGATTACCGGATTCCCGGGGGAGACAGAAGCGGACCATCAGCAGACCCTCTCCCTGATGGAGTATGTGAAGTACGACTTCGGCTTTATGTTTGCCTATTCGGAGCGCCCGGGGACCCTGGCCGCCAGAAAACTGGAAGACGACGTTCCTGAAGCAGTTAAAAAAAGACGCCTTACTGAAATTATAGGCTTGCAACAAAAGCACAGTCTGTACAGGAATCAAAGTTATATCGGGCAGACCACAGAAGTCCTGATCGAAGGGGATTCCAAAAAATCTGAAGCCCACTGGATGGGAAGGAATTCCCAAAACACCGTAGTGGTCTTTCCAAAAGGGAATTATAAAAAAGGGGAATTCGTAAATGTAAAAATAGAACGGTGTACCTCAGCCACCCTGCTTGGGCATGCCGTGGCGTATTCCGAAAACAACCGATAAATGAGTAACCTCCAAAGCATAAAGCAACGATTTGAAATCATCGGGAACGATGTACAACTGAATCGCGCCCTGGAAAAGGCCATTCAGGTTGCCGCTACCGATATCTCTGTTCTTGTTACGGGGGAAAGCGGCGTGGGAAAAGAATCCATTCCCAAAATCATCCACGCTTTATCACATCGGAAACACAATAAATATATAGCGGTAAACTGCGGTGCCATTCCCGAGGGGACGATAGACAGCGAACTCTTCGGGCATGAAAAAGGGGCGTTTACCGGAGCTACCCAAACCCGGAGTGGCTATTTTGAAGAAGCAGACGGGGGAACAATTTTCCTCGATGAGGTGGGGGAACTGCCCCTGACCACACAGGTGCGTTTGTTGCGCGTACTGGAAAACGGGGAATTCCTGAAGGTGGGTTCCTCCAGGGTCCAAAAAACAAACGTCCGGATCGTGGCCGCGACCAATCAGAACATGCAGGAAGCCATTCGGGATGGAAAATTTCGGGAAGACCTTTACTATCGCCTCAGCACCGTAGAAATCCACCTGCCACCCCTGCGGGATCGGGACGAAGATATCCACCTGTTGTTCCGGAAATTTGCCTCTGACTTTGCCCAGAAGTATCAAATGCCCACCATCCGCCTGGACGAAGCCGCCCGCGCCCTGCTCATGCAATATCGCTGGCCCGGAAATATCCGGCAACTCCGAAATGTAGCCGAACAGATTTCGGTCCTGGAAAAGGAACGAAATATCACGGCTTCAGAGTTAAAGGTCTACCTCCCTTCAAATGCGGCATCAGCCAACCTGCCCGCCGTAGTAGATGCAGGACGCAAGCGGGGAGATTTCAGCAATGAACGCGAAATCCTCTATAAGGTACTCTTCGACATGAAATCGGATCTGAACGATCTGAAAAAGCTGACCCTGGAATTACTCAAACACGACAATTCCCAACAGGTACAAGAGGAAAATGAGCAACTCATACAGAAAATATACGGTCAGAACGGGGATGAATCCGAGGAGGAATCTGCGATAGCCGTCCTCCCCCCTGCCCGCACTGAAGTTGAAATAACCGGTTCGGCCGCTTCCAGGCCAGTCGGGGATAAATACCATTTTGCCGAAGAAATCGAGGAAGAGGAAACCCTTTCCCTCCAACAAAAAGAAATCGAACTGATTGCCAAATCCCTGGAGCGTAACAAAGGGAAACGCAAAGCGGCAGCTGCAGAACTAGGTATTTCAGAACGCACCCTCTATCGTAAAATCAAACAATACGACCTCTAAAACCCCCAACTATGCACGCCCGCAACACGTTTTTCCGTATGTTTTTTGTGCTGTCAGGCCTTGCCTTGCTGATGGGGTGCGGGGCCTATAATTTTACCGGTGGGGATGTTGGGAACGCCCAGACATTTCAGGTGAATTACTTTCAGAACTACGCCTCCCAGAGTCCGGGATCCGTTTTCGATCCCGGCCTGGATCGGGATTACACCCTCTCCCTGCAGGATCTGATCCTGAACCAAACCAGTCTCGATCTGGTTTCCTCCAATGGCGACCTGCTTTACGAAGGGGAAATAGTCGAGTATCGGGTCTCCCCCATGACGGCCACCGCAGAACAACGGGCCGCTCAAAACCGCCTGACTATAACGGTCAATGTCCGATTCTACAACAACACTAAGGAAGATACGAATTTTGAACAGCGTTTCTCTTTCTTCTACGATTACCCGGGAAGTGCCCAGCTGGCCTCTGTCCGGGATGAAGCCCACAGGGAAATATTCGAACGAATCAATCAGGATATATTTACCCGGTCCCTGGCCGACTGGTAAAACGATGAATGTATCAGATTTTACATACCTGCTCAGAGATCCCAAAGCGGTTCAAACCGAGTCCCAGACCGGGCAACTCGAAGAGTTGATTGAGGCCTACCCATGGTTTCAGGCTGCCCGTGCTATGCACCTTTATGGTTTAAAACACCTGAACAGTTACAAATACAACCAGGCCCTGAAAACCACTGCGGCCTGCACTGCAGACCGGGAAGTACTTTTTGACCTGATAACCTCAGAAGAGTTTATCCCAAACCGAATCGCCGATGCGATATCCGGGCAGCACGCCCTGGCCGATCAGGAAATCATCTCTGAAGAAGTGATTCCCAACCCCAGGAGGGATACGGATATGATTCAGAAGGAAGAAGACAGCCCCCTGCCGAGAAATACGCAGGAGGCAGATAAAATCCTCGACCCGAAACTCTTTCGCTCCAAGGATCCCGAAATGGATAAGAACCTCGAGCTGGCTAAGGCAGAAGCCAAAGAGAGATTGAAAATAGGAAGCCCCCTGGAGTTTACCAGGGATGAGCGGCATTCTTTCTCCCAATGGTTGCAGCTGACACAAATGGCTCCCAGGGAAGCACAAAAAGAGGCCGCTGAAATCGCCGAAATCGAAAGTCAGCAGGAAACCCGGGAAGCTGATTCGGATCGGGAAAAAAAATTCGAGTTGATCGACCGCTTTATTGCGGACAATCCGAAAATAAAACCAGGGGATCCAGACATCCCAAAGGTCGATATTTCACAGTCTCTGAAGATCGATAAAAAGCAATTGATGACAGAAACCCTGGCTCGTGTATATCTGGAACAGGGAAAGTTTAAAAAGGCGATTCAGGCCTACCGGATTCTGATTTTGAAATATCCGGAAAAAAGTAGTTTCTTTGCAGACCAAATTCAGGCTGTGGAGAAACTCCGCGCCAAAAAATAGCAGCGAAACCCATGAGCACTTTTTCCATATTCCTAATTCTGATCATCATTGTGTGTCTGTTATTGATGCTCGTAGTTATGGTACAGAACCCTAAAGGTGGCGGGCTTTCTTCTTCCTTTGGCGGTGGTGGTAACCAGGTTATAGGCGGGGTAAAGAAAACCGGGGATTTCCTGGACAAATCTACCTGGACCCTGGCCACGATCCTGATCGTCCTGATCCTGCTTTCAAACGTCGCCCTGAAATCTAACTTTCAGGAAGCCGAATCTAAACTACTCCAACAAGACGGAGTGGAAAGCGTCCCGGAAACCCTCCCAGATGAAATCCCGGAAGAACTTCCGGCTCCGGATGGTACAAGTCCTATAGACACCCTGCAATAAGTGCAGTATAAAATTTCAAAATGCCAGCTTAAATGACAAGCTGGCATTTTTGTTTTACAAACTGTCAGTTTTTTAGCACTGGCATAGTTTATGCCTCCAAAGAACGAAACTTTAAATCAATTTAAAAGCGATTAATATGGCTAAAGTAAACATCAAACCATTGGCAGACCGAGTCCTGGTTGAACCTATGGCTGCCGAGACCAAAACAGCCTCTGGCATCATTATTCCAGATACGGCAAAAGAAAAACCACAAAAAGGGAAAGTTGTCGCTGTCGGGCCCGGCACCAAGGATGAGGACATGACTGTGAAAGAAGGAGATACCGTACTGTACGGAAAATACTCCGGCACCGAGCTTAAATTCGATGGTTCAGACTACCTCATGATGCGGGAAAGCGATATTCTCGCAATCATTTAAAGAAACGGAACAAAATAAAGACAGTGGACTTCCCTGTTTTTTTAATCCAACTTAAATTCTAAAAATATTATGGCAAAAGATATAACCTTTGACATTGAAGCAAGAGACGGACTGAAGCGAGGCGTAAATGCCCTTGCGGATGCCGTAAAAGTAACCCTGGGTCCTAAAGGACGTAATGTGATCATCAGCAAGTCCTTTGGAGCCCCTGTAGTTACCAAGGATGGTGTGACCGTCGCCAAGGAAATCGAATTGGAAGATGCCCTTGAAAATATGGGCGCCCAAATGGTTAAAGAAGTAGCTTCCAAAACCAATGACCTGGCCGGAGACGGAACCACTACAGCAACCGTACTGGCACAGGCAATCGTTAAGGAAGGCCTTAAAAATGTCGCCGCAGGCGCAAACCCAATGGATTTGAAGCGCGGGATCGACAAAGCCGTGGAGGCCATTGTTGAAAACCTCGACAAACAATCCAAAAAAGTAGGTGACTCTTCCGATAAGATCAAGCAGGTAGCGTCCATTTCAGCCAACAATGAAGAAGCCATCGGCGACCTGATCGCCCAGGCTTTCAAGAAAGTCGGTAAGGAGGGTGTGATCACCGTGGAAGAAGCCAAAGGTACAGACACCTATGTGGATGTTGTAGAAGGTATGCAATTCGATCGCGGGTACCTTTCGCCTTATTTCGTTACCGATTCTGAGAAGATGATTTCAGAACTGGACAGCCCTTACATCCTTCTTTTCGACAAGAAGATTTCGACCATGAAGGATTTGCTTCCCGTTCTCGAACCGGTAGCTCAATCCGGAAAGCCCCTGTTGATCATCGCAGAAGATGTGGATGGTGAAGCCCTGGCCACACTGGTGGTGAACAAACTTCGCGGAAGCCTCAAAATCGCCGCTGTTAAAGCGCCGGGATTCGGAGACCGCAGAAAAGCAATGCTTGAAGATATCGCCATTTTAACAGGAGGTACCGTAATTTCCGAAGAGCGTGGATTCACCCTGGAAAACGCCTCTGTCGATATGCTTGGTACATGTGAAAAAGTGAGCATTGACAAGGACAACACCACCCTGGTGAACGGGTCCGGGGCTGCCAAGGATATCAAAGCGCGCGTAAGCCAGATCAAGTCTCAGATCGAATCTACGACCTCTGACTACGACAAGGAAAAACTTCAGGAGCGGTTGGCCAAATTGGCCGGCGGTGTCGCTGTACTCTATGTGGGTGCTGCATCTGAAGTAGAGATGAAAGAGAAAAAAGACCGGGTTGACGATGCCCTCCACGCAACCCGCGCGGCTGTGGAAGAAGGTATTGTTGCCGGAGGTGGTGTCGCCCTGGTTCGCGCCAAGTCTGTCCTTTCAAAAGTAAAAGTTGAAAACGCAGATGAAGAAACCGGATTGGCGATTGTGGCACGTGCTATCGAGGCTCCCCTTCGCACCATTGTTGAAAACGCCGGAGGAGAAGGTTCCGTTGTGGTCAGCAAGGTTCATGAAGGAAAAGGAGATTTCGGATATGACGCCAAATCTGAAAAGTACGTCGATATGATGAAGGCCGGGATCATAGATCCCAAGAAAGTGACCCGTATTGCGCTGGAAAATGCGGCCTCCGTTGCCGGTATGATCCTCACTACGGAGTGCGCCCTGACTGACATCAAAGAAGATGTACCCGCAGGCCCCCCAATGGGAGGTGGCGGAATGCCAGGTATGATGTAATACACGGACCCCAGAGTCCAATTGCAAAAACCGGCGGGAAATCCCGCCGGTTTTTTTTGTGATACCCTTTTCTGACGAGAAGATTCTTTTGTACTTTCCTATTCCTAATTCCTATACTCTATGTTTGATGCATTAAAACCCCATGTACTGGAAGTACTGAGGGATTCAGCCCTTTCGGTAACCGACCGCCTGCAGGAGGTTTGCAACCTGCTGAAAAATGAAATCCCCGCGTATGACTGGGTTGGTTTTTATTTTAGAAATGGAGCCCTGGAGGAGCTCAATCTGGGACCGTATGCCGGCGATCCAACGGACCATACTGTTATCCCATTCGGAAAAGGCATATGCGGACAGGTGGCCCTGAGCAACCAAAACTTCGTAGTACCAGACGTGGCCGCCCAGGATAATTACATCGCCTGCAGTATAAACGTCAAGGCAGAAATCGTCATTCCGATTTTTGTCAATGGCTCCAATATCGGGCAACTCGATATCGATTCCCATACCCCTGACCCTTTTTCAGAAAAGGACGAGCGCTTTCTGGAATTTGTCTGCGAAGAAGTCGCCCATATTCTTTAAAACTTCTCCTGTATTGTTGATAACCCCTGTGGGGTTTTTACTCCCAAATGGAGTACTTTTACCCCTCTGAAACCCTTTACAATTCCGATTACCATGAGTGATTCCAAAAAAGCGGGTTCTGCCCTTATTTCCGTATTCCATAAAGACGGTTTGGAGCCGGTTGTACGCAAACTCCATGACCTGGGGATAGCCCTGTATTCCACGGGGGGCACCGAAGCTTTTATACGTGACCTGGGCCTTCCCGTTACAGCTGTAGAAAACATTACCGGATATCCGTCCATCCTCGGGGGCCGGGTAAAAACCCTGCACCCCAAAGTGTTCGGGGGAATACTGGGAAGGAGGGACCTGGAGGGCGACCAGGAACAGCTGACAGCCTACGAAATACCCGGTCTGGATATTGTAGTTGTAGATTTATACCCTTTTGAAAAAACGGTAGCCGAAGGAGCTTCCGAAGCTGATATTATTGAAAAGATCGATATTGGCGGGATTTCCCTCATCCGGGCAGCTGCCAAAAACTACCGGGATGTCCTGTGTGTATCTTCTATGGAGGACTATTCAGAATTCCTGGAACTGTTGGAGCGCTCCTCAGGAGAAACCACCCTGGAAGAACGTCAGCTTTTCGCAGCACGTGCCTTCAACACTTCCTCCCATTACGACAGTGCCATTTTTAACTATTTTAACCAAAGCCAGGACATTCCTGCCTTTAAATTGAGCCTTTTGGCGGGAAAAAATCTTCGCTATGGTGAAAACCCGCATCAGAAAGGTCGGTTTTACGGCGATTTTAGCGGCTTGTTCGACCAGCTTCACGGGAAAGCCCTCTCCTATAACAACCTGCTCGATATTGATGCTGCTGTCAACCTGATGGCAGAATTCAAAGACGATGCCCCCACATTTGCCATTTTAAAACACAACAACGCCTGTGGCCTGGCGACGCGCCCTACCCTTTCCGAGGCGTATAGCGATGCCCTGGCAGGCGATCCTGTTTCTGCCTTCGGCGGAATCCTGATCAGCAATAGCCCCATAGACGTTGCCACTGCTGAAAAAATACACAGCCTTTTCTGTGAGGTGGTTATTGCCCCATCTTTTGAAAGCGATGCCCTGGAAATTCTCAAGGGCAAAAAAAATCGAATACTGCTGGTTCAGAAACACTGGGAGTTGCCCGGGACCATTATCCGAACGTGCCTCAACGGCATCCTTTTCCAGGACCGGGATACAAAAACCGACCAGTCCGAAGACCTGACACTGGCTACTGAGACAGGGCCGTCAGATCGGGAGAAGGAAGACCTGCTTTTTGCTTCCCGGATCTGTATGCATACCAAATCCAACACCATCGTATTGGTTAAAAACAAGCAGCTTTGTGCCAGCGGTACGGGCCAGACCTCACGGGTAGATGCGCTTAACCAGGCGATCCACAAGGCGACTTCATTTGGTTTTGACCTGCAGGGTGCCGTTATGGCCAGCGATGCCTTTTTCCCTTTCCCGGATTGCGTGGAGATCGCGAAAAAAAGCGGTATAACAGCGGTAATCCAACCCGGGGGTTCCATCAAAGACCAGTTGAGCATCGATTATTGCAATGAAAACGGGATGTCAATGGTAATGACCGGAACACGTCATTTTAAGCATTAATTTTACTACTTTTGACGATAAAATTTGCCCGTTCATCGGGAAACTAACTAAATACGAATGGGATTTTTCGACTTCCTGACTGAAGAAATAGCCATCGACCTGGGCACGGCAAACACCCTGATCATTCACGATGACAAAGTAGTTGTGGACAGCCCCTCCATAGTGGCGCGGGATCGCATCACCGGTAAAATCATCGCTGTGGGCAGGGAGGCGAATATGATGCAGGGAAAGACCCACGAAAACATAAAGACCATACGGCCCCTGAAGGATGGGGTTATCGCAGACTTTGACGCCTCGGAAAAGATGATAAACATGTTTATCAAAAACATTCCGGCCTTAAAGAAAAAATGGTTTCCCCCGGCTTTGAGAATGGTCATTTGTATTCCTTCCGGCATCACGGAAGTGGAGATGCGCGCCGTTAAGGAATCGGCAGAACGGGTGAACGGCAAAGAGGTATATCTCATCCACGAGCCCATGGCAGCAGCCATTGGAATCGGCCTGGACATTATGCAACCTAAAGGGAACATGATCGTCGATATCGGAGGGGGAACTACCGAGATTGCCGTAATTGCCCTGGGTGGTATCGTCTGCGACAAATCTGTCAAGATCGCAGGAGATGTCTTTACCAATGATATCATTTATTACATGCGCACCCAGCACAACCTTTATGTGGGTGAAAGCACTGCAGAAAACATTAAGATAAAAATAGGCTCAGCCACTGAAGACCTGCAATCCCCCCCGGATGAAATGTCCGTACAGGGAAGAGACCTGCTCACCGGGAAACCCAAACAGGTCTCCATTACCTATCGCGAAATAGCCAAAGCCCTTGATAAATCCATTCTCAGGGTAGAGGACGCTGTAATGGAAACCCTGTCACAGACCCCCCCGGAACTCGCTGCTGATATCTATAACACCGGAATTTATCTCGCTGGGGGAGGCTCTATGCTCCGCGGGTTGGACCGGCGCCTTTCACAAAAAACAGATCTGCCCGTTTACATCGCAGAAGACCCGCTCCGGGCCGTTGTAAGGGGTACGGGTATCGCACTTAAAAATCTGGAACGATATAAGAGCATCCTTATTAAGTAACTCAGGCGGTTAGCCCCCTACCCGCTCATCTATTTTAGGGCACGTGCATGCAACGCATCATTAATTTTATTCTGAACAATAAAAATACGTTGCTCTACCTATTCCTGTTTCTCATTTCCATTTTCCTGACCATTCAGAACAACAACTACCATCAGGCCCGGTATTTTAATTCGGCAAACTGGATCACAGGTAATATTTACGGCGTTAATGCTTCCATCCGGGGCTATTTCAACCTGAGGGAAGACAATAAGAAACTGATAGAAGAGAATAAATGGTTGAGATCCATGTGGTTCAATACCAAGACCAGGGATACCGTTGAGATGGATACCTCGCGCCTGACATACGAAATCATATCGGCCCGTGTCGTTAAGAATAGTTTTGCCGAACTGGATAATTACATCACCCTGGACCGGGGAAAAAACGATAGTATCCTGCAGGACATGGGGGTAATTACCTCCAAAGGGATCCTTGGGATTGTTGAGAAAAGCAGTTCGGGATTTGCCTCCGTCCAGAGTGTGCTGAATTCAAAGTCCAATATCAATGCCAAAATCCTGAATACGGATTATTTTGGTTCCCTGATCTGGAACCAGGAGGATTATATGAGGGTGCAATTAGAGGATATCCCCCGCCTGGATCCGGCGCCGATGAAGGAAGGAGACACTATTGTTACAGGGGGTATGTCGAGTATTTTTCCCGAAAATATCCCCATTGGCACCATCGAGGATTTTGAGCTCAATCAGGCGGGCAGCTCTTACACTATTAATGTGAGGCTCTTCAATGATATGACGAATCTGAGACAGGCATACATTATCAGGAATCGCAATAGGCCTGAAGTACTGAATCTGGAAAAAGAGGTAGCCAATGACCGATAAGTACGTTTGGGAGGCCATACAGTTCATCGGTTTGGTATTGGCCCAGGTATTGGTTTTTAACCACCTGAATATCCTGGGGAGCATCAACCCGATGGTCTATATCCTGTTCTTTTTCTGGTACCCGGTACAGGATAATCGCACGCTTTTGATTGCCCTGGCCTTCCTTTTGGGTTTTAGCATCGACCTGTTTTCAGATACCATGGCCCTGCATACGGCTGCATCCCTGACCACAGCTTTCTTCAGGTATCCCATAATGCGGTTTGTTTTCGGGGTGAATATGGAATTTCAAAATTTTCGGATTGCCAGTTCCACTCGTGTACAACAATACAGCTTTTTGGCGTTATTAATAGGGATCCACCACCTGACATTCTTTGGGTTAGAAATTTTTAGTTTGCCGAATTTGCTCTTAATTTTGAAACGGATTCTCTTTACCGGCGGGAGTACTTTTGTATTTGGAGTACTTCTGATCGCCTTGTTTTCGGGAAGAAAAGATTAACACACCCCAGCGGGTATTGCCATGAAAAAACTGGTACTGTCATCCCTGATTGTCCTGATAGGAATCACCTTCCTCAGCAGGTTGTCTTACCTGCAGGTATTTCGCTTTTCCCCCAACCAAATTCTGGAAGACCCGGCGGTGACTATCGTCTATGACTACCCGGAGCGCGGTTATATCTATGACCGCAACGGGGACCTGTTGGTGGCCAATCAACCCGCCTACGACGTCATGGTCGTTCCCCGGGATGTAAAGCCATTAGATACCCTGGAATTTTGTTCCATGCTCGGCATCACCCGGGAGCATTTTATAAAACGAATGGAAAAGGCCCGGATCTATTCCCCCCGCCTTCCATCAGTTCTGGTCCCCCAGCTCTCCAAAGAGGACTATGCGAGCCTACAGGAGAAGATGCGCAAATACAGGGGGTTCTACATCGAAAAGAGATCCCTCAGGGATTACGATACCAATGCCGGGGCAAGTGTCCTCGGGTATATCAGTGAGGTGAACGAATGGGATTTAAAGAGCAATCCCTATTACGAACTCGGAGAGCTTACCGGACGAACGGGTATTGAAAAACAATACGAAGATGTACTCAGGGGTAGAAAAGGCAAAAAATACATTCAGAAAGACCGATTCAACAGGGTCATAGGGCCATATCAAGATGGGAGTTTAGATACCCTGGCCAAAGCCGGCACGAAAATCCACATCACCCTGGACAAAAAACTCCAGGAGTACGGAGAGCGACTGATGGTGGGAAAACGCGGGGGCATTGTCGCCATTGAACCCGGTAGCGGAGAGATCCTATCTATGATTTCAGGGCCTACTTATCTTCCCGAACTTCTCGTCGGGAGGGAACGCTCCAGGAATTACAGCAGGCTGCACAACGACTCTATCTCCAAGCCCACCTGGGACCGTTCCATCCTGGCGGAACCCTCACCCGGATCCCCTTTTAAGACCCTGCAGGCCCTTGCGGCCCTTCAGGAAGGGGTAGTCAGTGCTGAAACTACCTTTCGCTGTTACAATGGTTTCTATGTGGGCAGGACAAAAAGAGGTTGCCATTGCGGGGGCGGGCTCAGGACCATGAATAGTGGAATCTATAAATCCTGCAACGCCTACTTTGCCGGAACCTTCCGAAAGTTTTACGAGAGTTTCGAAACTACAGATGAGGCTATGGACGTCTGGGAAAAACACATGAAGAGTTTTGGCCTGGGTGATTACCTGGGCTATGACCTTCCCACCGGACGGCCCGGCCGGATTCCCAATAAAGCCTATTACGACAAAGTATACGGGGATGGCCGCTGGACATCCACCTACATCATCTCCAATGCCATAGGCCAGGGGGAAGTGGCCGCCACACCCATTCAATTGGCTAATATGACAGCCGCCATCGCCAACAGGGGATTTTATTACACACCCCACTTTTTAAAGAAAATCGGAGATGAGACTATTGACAACCCGGAATTCACCCAACGGAAATACACCACAATCGATCCGGAACACTTTGAACCCGTGGTACAGGGGATGGCCGATGTATATGCTAAAGGAACCGCAAAATGGCTACAGGTCCCCGGGATAGAAATCGCCGGTAAAACGGGAACAGTGGAGAATTATACCCGAATTGAAGGAGTCCGCACCCAACTTACGGACCACTCTGTATTTGTAGCTTTTGCCCCGGTTGACAACCCACAGATTGCTATCGCAGTCTATATTGAAAACGGATATTACGGTGCGCGTTATGCGGGCCACATCGCATCCCTGATGATTGAAAAATACATCAAGGGGGAAATCAGCCGAAAAGATCTCGAAAAACGCATGCTGGAAAAAACGCTGGAGGACGAGTACGCGAAACCCTACAGCGGATCCGAATTCAAGATCAACGAGTATGTCTGGTAACAGCGCCCTGCGCCGGGTTGATTGGGTTTGCGTCCTGATCTTTTTCCTCCTCCTGGCCATCGGTTGGGTCAATATATATTCGAGCACCTTTACCGAAGAGAGCACTTCCATTTTTGACACGAGCCAACTGTATGGAAAACAGTTGATGTTTATAGGCATCAGCCTTGCGTTTATCGTACTTGTCATGGCCCTGGAAGCCAGTTTTTACGAACGCTTTTCCAGTGTTTTTTATATCATTGCCCTTGTCCTGCTACTCGGCCTTTTTGCCTTTGGGAAGACCATTGCAGGGGCCACTTCATGGTACGACCTTGGATTTTTTAACCTGCAGCCTTCCGAGTTGGCCAAAACAGCTACTGCCCTGGCACTGGCCAAATACCTGAGCGACATCCAGACCGACATCAAAAGGCGCAAAGACCAGATGATGTCCCTGCTGATTATACTCCTGCCCGCGCTTTTGGTCATTCCCCAGCCCGATCCCGGAAGTGCCCTGGTGTTTTTTTCCCTCATCTTTGTACTGTTCCGGGAAGGACTCCCGCTGTGGTACCTGGCCATTGGGTTTCTCGCGATCCTCATATTTATCTGCACCCTGATGTTCGGATCCGTTTGGGTAGCCATAGGCCTGGCGCTGATCGTGGGTATCATCTTCCTGCTGAAAAAACCATCCGTACGGATTCCCCTGATTCCGGTCATCGGGTTTTACGTACTAACCCTGGCCTTTTCACTCTCGGCTAATTTTGTCTTTGAAAACGTATTTGAACAACGCCACCGGGACCGCTTCAGCCTCTGGCTGCGCCTGGAAAAAGACCCCGATAAACTCGAAGAAATCCGAAAGACTATCGGATACAATACATACCAGTCTGAAAAGGCTATAGAATCCGGGGGGTTCTGGGGAAAGGGATTTCTGGAAGGGACACGGACCAAGGGGGATTTTGTTCCCGAGCAACATACAGATTATATCTTTAGTACGGTGGGTGAAGAATGGGGCTTTTTGGGCACCAGTGCCGTCGTCCTCCTTTTTACGATACTGCTGTTGCGCCTGGTACACCTTGCCGAGCGTCAGAAAAACCCTTTTAGCCGAATGTACGGCTACGGTGTGGTATCCATCCTCCTGATCCACTATTTTATCAATATCGGAATGGTGATCGGGGTGTTGCCCACCATTGGGATTCCCCTGCCTTTCTTTAGCTATGGAGGTTCCGGTTTAATCGGCTTTACCCTGCTGCTCTTTATTTTTCTCCGCCTGGATGCCAACAGGTTGAAGGAGTGGAATTAGAAACTCCACGGACCTGAATCCACGGTGCTTTCAACAGACTGCTGGGCCTTTTCAGGTAACTGCGAAAAAAAATCCAGACCCGTCAACGCTTCAAGATCATCCAGGGAGATCAGGAATGCCTCAGGCTGAAGAGCCGTCCCGGTATTTGGAATCAGAAACGCAATTACGAGAATATCAGCTCCCTCCCCACGGATGACTACTTTGTAATACGCTTCGGGCACGGCCACATCCTCCGTCCCTATGGTATTCAACCCTTCCCTGAGCACGCCCCCGGTAATAACATAGATCCTGCCATACCTTCGGGTCCAGCGCCGCACCTGTTGTTCGAGTTCATTCCAGATCCCGGCATTGAATTGCCGATCCTGGGGACTGATGTTACTGGTGTAAAAGGTTTGATTGTAAGCGGTTTCAGAAAATTTACGATCTCCGGCCGGACACAGGTGGCCCCGATCGTAGCCCGAACCCTTGAAGTTCCGCCAGTCGGCAGAACCCGTGCTGACCATGGGATCCTGAATATAATACGGTCGTTTCCTTATAGTTCCCGTAAGGTGGGCCTTGTCCAGGGTATAGGCTACCCACGCCGCCTGTTCGTATTGCTCAACGTAGGAAAGCCGAAAATAATCGTGGATGATGAGTTCGCCTCCTTCAAAAGAGGGGATGTAGGCTTCGGGAAAACCGATGGTCTGTACAGGGGCGGATTCGGATTCATACGTATCCTGAAAAACATTCCTCTCAAGCCACCAAAAACCGATGACCACAATCCAAAAGAGGATTATATAGGTCCATGTTTGCCTGGAGATCCGTCTTCTTCCCATCCGTGAGAACCAGAGAATTTGGGGGATTCCGAAAAATTCAATTCCTGTGAGAGTGACTATTCAGAAAATAAGCACTGCCTGATCACCCGGAATTAGCCCTGCACCCGGCTGGCTAATTTTCCCTTTTTAAAGTTATTGACCTTCAGATCTTCCAGGACATTGACAGCCTCTTCCACATAGACATCTTTGGCCAGATTCTTGTGCCAGCGGTTTCGTTTTTCCCTTAAAACAGAATCCTGGGTAAACAGTTCGCGTTCATAGGTCAGAGAGCTGAAATTCAATTTGGAATCGTATTCCATCTTCGATTTGAAGTACTGCGATTTCTCCTTGTTCTGGCGTTCGCGTTCCAGATATCCTTCGTATTGCAGAGAAACCAGGGATTCATCCTGTTGCTCTTTAAGCCATTGCGCATTCTCCTCAATAAGGGCAATTTGCGGGTGGTTCTTCATTCGGGCGGTACTCTGTTGAATGGTCGCCTCATAATCGATATACCCATCCCAGGCCTTGTAATCCGCAGGGCTGATCTTATCCCATTGCAAAGGATTTCGCTGGTCGCGTTCCCCCAGATCTATATAGCTATAGCGGTCCGGCACCACAACATCGCTCTCCACCCCTTTTAATTGGGTAGAACCTCCGTTGATACGGTAGAATTTTTGAGTGGTGAGTTTAATAGCTCCCAAGTCTCCATATTCATTACTGCGGACAATACTCTCAAGAGGAATCAGGTTTTGAACCGTACCCTTACCAAAAGTCTGCTTACTCCCGATCACTACCGCGCGTTTGTAATCCTGCATGGCGGCCGCCAGTATTTCAGAAGCAGAAGCGGAAAGCTCATTGACCAGGATGACAAGGGGTCCATCCCATTGGATACGCTCATCCTTGTCCTCATAGATTTCTTTGTCCTTGGCAGACGACCGCACCTGGACTATAGGGCCATCTTCAATAAACAAGCCGGCCATATCGACTACCGTTTTCAGGGAACCTCCTCCGTTGTCACGCAGGTCGAGCACCAGTCCCTGAATACCTTCTTCCTTGAGTCTTTCAATTTCTTTTGCAACATCTGAGGCTGCATTGCGCTCGTTGTAGTCGTCAAAATTCACATAAAATTGCGGCAGGTTGATCAGGCCGAATTTCTGGTCCTCCTTAATGATCATAGCGGATTTTGCAAAGGACTCTTCGAGCTCCACGACATCGCGGGTCAGAGATACCACCTCTACGGTACCATCTACTTTGCGCACCGTGAGATCCACGACAGTTCCCTTGGGACCCTTGATCAGCTTTATGGCATCCGAAAGGCGCATCCCTATAATATTGACAGGGGATTCCCCTTCCTGACCTACTTTGAGTATTTCATCCCCCACATCCAGACGCTGATCCCGCCATACCGGGCCACCTGAAATGATCTCTACAATTTTAGCCCCTTCCGACTGTTTTTGCAGCCTGGCACCAATACCTTCGAACCGGCCCGACATTCTCACGTCGAATTGCTCTTTCTCTTCCGGAGGGAAGTAGAGGGTGTGCGGGTCAAATTCTTCAACAATCGTATTGATGTATTGAACAAACCAGTCTTTGCGTTCCAGTTCGTCTATAAATTCAAAATAATCCTCGAGGGTTTCCAGGGTGTTTTCCCGGGCCGCCAATTCAGCCTCTTCAGGGCTTGACCCTGCTCCTTCATCCCCATCGGCCAGTGTAAGTTTGGCATCATACGCCCCAATTGTGGCGTATTTGAGTTGCTTTCTCCAGCGATCGGAGAGTTCACTCCTGTCCTTAGCGTATCCGACATTGTCATAATTCACATCGATAAACTCTTCCCTGGAGTAATCAAAAGGCACCTTCAGCACCTCCCTGTAGATTTCACGGGCTTCGTCCATACGGATCATCAACCGGTCGTAGACGATATTAAAAAAGGAAATATCCGTATTCTTCAGCTGATCGTCGATCTGGTATTTGTACTGCTCAAATTCCTGAATATCCTCATCCAGAAAATACCTCCGGGTGGGATCCAGCTCCTCTATAAAGTCTGTAAAAACATTGACGGAAAATCCATCATTGATATCCTTTGGCTCGTAGTGCCCCCGCTCCAGAACATAAGTAATCAGGTCGAGTAATAATTTATCCTTGTCGTCCGATTCAAAAGACCGGTTGGTAAAGCTGCAGGAAGCCACAGCAATAAGAAGGACCAAAAATGCAAATACAAAATTCCTTTTCATGTAATATTTTTTTTCAGGCCATTGAATACAAGCCCTTTCATAGCAATAATGAACTCCCTAAATTACTGAAAAAACCATGCCAGTCCTGAAGATTGCCATTAATTTTTTGTTAATGCGGGCCCCGGGGAGCCCTATCTATGGAAAAACGTATTTTTACAGCATAAATTATAGTCCATGCCCAAACCTCTTATTCTCATCACAAATGACGACGGGATTACCGCTCCCGGGCTGCGCATGCTGATCCGGTTTATGAAGGAGTTGGGCGATGTGGTCGTGGTGGCTCCGGACAGTCCGCAATCGGGTATGGGACACGCAATTACCATCGACAGCACTTTGTATTCAAAAAAGGTGGTTATCGATTCTGAGCATGGGGCCCCTGAGGAATTCAGCTGCAGTGGAACCCCTGCCGACTGCGTAAAACTGGCCCTTCAGGAACTGCTCCCGAGAAGACCGGATATCTGCGTGAGTGGAATCAACCACGGTTCCAATGCCTCGATTAATGTAATCTATTCCGGGACCATGAGTGCGGCCATTGAAGCGGGAATCGAAGGGATACCCGCTATAGGGTTTTCACTCTGCGACTACTCCTGGGAGGCCGACTTCTCCCCTGGCAGGGAGGCCATCCTCAAAATAACACGCGAGGCGCTGGAGCAGGGCATACCCCAGGGAGTTGTCCTCAATGTCAATATTCCGCGTACTAAAGGAGAACCGGTTAACGGTATCCGTATTTGCCGGCAGGCTCGTGCCAACTGGAAAGAAAAATTTGATAAACGTATGAGCCCGGGAGGCCAGGAGTACTATTGGCTCACCGGGGAATTTGAACTTCTCGACAAGGGAAAGGATACAGACCACTGGGCCCTGAGCCAGGGATATATAAGTGTTGTACCCACCATGTTTGATCTCACTGCACATCACGCCATACAGGACCTCAACAATTGGACACTCAATGAATAGAAAGTTTAAGTACAGGGAAATGGCCATCGGATTTGCGGTGGGTATCATTGCCAACACCATAGGCGTATTGCTTTATATCCTCATGTTTTCAGACCTTGGGGTTACCGAGAGCCTGGAGGCCGCTGTAGAGGCTGAACAAGTGGGCAGTCTGCTGGCCCTTGGGGCCGTGCTTAACCTTGTCGCTTTTTTTGGCTTCCTCAAAATACGACGCGATGAACGGGCCCGGGGTGTCCTTTTGGCAACGGTACTCACGGCACTGGTGATCCTCTACTATAAAATATTTGCCGGGTGAAATACTATCTTATTTCAGGAGAGGCCTCGGGTGATCTCCACGGTTCGAACCTGATCCGGGCTATTTTCAAGCACGACCCTGAAGCGGTGGTCCGATGCTGGGGCGGGGATCGCATGCAAGCCGCCGGGGGGGACCTTGTCCGCCACTATAAGGAAATGTCCTTTATGGGTTTTCTGGAAGTCCTGGCGAACCTCCCGAAGATTTTCCAGAATCTTTCTTTTTGTAAAAAAGACATTGCGGCCTTCGCACCGGATGCCCTTATTTTTATAGACTTCTCGGGATTTAATCTCCGGATTGCCGAATGGGCCCGGAAAAACGGGTTACGCACCCATTATTACATCTCACCCCAGGTTTGGGCATCCCGGGAGGGGCGGGTACGAAAAATCAAACGGGACATAGACCAGATGTACGTCATCCTCCCCTTCGAAAAGGATTTCTATGAAAAGAAACACAACATGCCCGTACAATTTGTAGGCCATCCCCTTATAGATGCCCTGAAGCAGCGGCCCGAAACGAATTCAGAGACATTCCGTGTCGAAAACCACCTGGACCCCCAGAAGCCCATTATCGCCCTTCTTCCCGGCAGCCGCCCCCAGGAAATCGGTAAAATGCTACCCGTTATGCTCTCGCTGACCCCCCGTTATCCCGAATATCAATTTGTCATTGCAGGGGCCCCGAGCACCCCTGTTGAATTTTATGACCCCTTCCTTAAAAAGCACCCTGCCGCCCTGGTGGTCAACCAGACCTACCCCCTGCTGAATTCAGCTACCGCGGCTTTGGTGACCAGTGGTACAGCTACCCTGGAAACCGCCCTTTTGGGGGTTCCCCAGGTAGTTTGCTATAAAGGGAACTGGATTTCCTACCAGATTGCCAAACGCCTGATCACCCTGAAATATATTTCCCTGGTCAACCTGATCATGGACCGTCAGGTGGTGACCGAACTCATTCAGGAGGACCTCACCACGGAGCACCTGGCTGACGAATTGGATAAAATCCTTTCGGGCCCGGGACGGGAAAAACAATTGGAGGCCTGTGCGGATTTACGCGTTAAACTCGGCGGTCCGGGTGCCAGTGATAAGGCGGCAAAACTGATAGTCGATTTCACTTTGGGCCAATAGTTTTGTCCCTGTAACACTAGTTCAATGTATGATTTTTAGTGAAATTCCTAACTTAGCCTTGCCCAAAGGCCTCTGAAATCCATGCGAAAACGCTTCTTTTTACTGGTTTGCTGTGCCTTTCTGACCCGATGTGGGGTTGTCAAAAAGAATACGAGTTATTCGGAAGAACGGCGTGTTCATGTGGCCGGAGATCCCCAGGGGGAGCCAACTGAATCGGACAAGGCCGCGCCTGTGAGCAAACTGAAGGAGCCGACAGCTGAAACCCCGGCAGATGCCGTGGTAGAAACAGCGCTCACCTTTACCGGGGTTCGTTACAAATACGGGGGCACCACCCGAAAGGGTATGGACTGTTCGGGTCTGCTTTACACCTCTTTTCTGGAAAACGATATCGCCCTTCCCCGAACTTCGGATATGCTCTCAGAAGAAGGTGAAAAAATCAAAGTCAACAAAGTACAGAAAGGAGATCTCCTGTTTTTTAAAACCCGCAGGGGCAAAACCAAAATCAACCATGTAGGCCTGGTGGTTGACGTACAGGACGAAGAAGTGAAATTCATCCATTCCACCACCTCCAGGGGCGTAATCGTTTCCTCCCTTAGGGAAGGTTACTGGAATCACGCTTTTGTGAAGGCTACCCGATTGTTTTAACCATGTCTTCCCATTCCGCAGCTTCCTTCTACCTGGCGGGAATGCTCGCCATAGGGGTCTGGATCGGAGCCTGGCTCAGGCCGGATCTCCTGCTTTGCATATCCCTTACCGTATTTTTCTTAGTATGTATTGCATGTACCCTTCACCACGTCTTCCGGAAGGGCTTCTGGGTCGTGGCGGGGCTGGCAATTGCGGGAATCGGCATGTGGAGTATGGCAGCTGCCCTCCCTGAGAATCAGCCCGATCACTATCTCAATCATATGCATCCGGAGGTGGAGTCCCTTGAAATCCGAGTACTCGAATCTTTAAAATCCAGCTCCTTTTCCGAAAAGTACACAGGAGAAATTCGCAGGGTCGATAACCTGAAAACCCGGGGTAAGGTGTTAGTGGACATGCGCAGAGACAGTACACATGGCCCGCTGCTCCCCGGGCAGCTAATACTGACGCCCGTCCACCCCCAACCCGTGCCGCCACCGAAGAACCCGGGAGGTTTTGACTATGGAAAATACCTGAGAACACAGGGGATCTACGCCAGGGTAAAACTCACCCCAGCGACCTGTCTTCTAACGCCCCTATCCCCTGCCCGGAGGGTAAAACCTCTTTCGGATCTCAGACAAAACTTACACCGCGCTTTAAATGACCTCGGCCTTGGAAAAGAGGAAACACAAATTGCCCGGGCGTTGCTGCTGGGGGATCGCAAGACCATAGACCCGGAATTACACCTGGCTTTTACGCGGGCTGGAATCCTGCACATCCTGGCGATTTCCGGCCTGCATGTAGGTGTTCTGGCTACCTTTCTTTTTGCCTTCCTCGCTCCGCTACGCCACCTACCCTACGGAAAGGGATTGCAAACTTTAGTTGGGCTTACAGTGCTTTGGGGATATGCCCTCGTGGCCGGTTTCAGCCCTTCCGTTGTGCGTGCCGTATTGCTCTACAGCTTTGTGGCCCTGGCCATTTATCTGGAAAGGCCGGGGCAGACCCTTCATTTTCTGGGGCTGTGCTGGGTGTTTATGCTGGTGGCCATCGACCCAAACTGGCTGTTGCAAGTGGGCTTCCAACTGAGCTTTGCCGCGGTAGCCGCTATTGTAGTGTTTTACCCCTTTCTCATCCGGTACCTGACCTTCGACAAATGGGCCGGAAATTACCTGGGGAAACTCATCGCGGTAAGCCTGGCCGCACAGGTGGGAACCCTGCCCTTCACCCTCTACTACTTCCATCAATTTCCAGGACTATTTTTACTCTCCAACCTCGTATTGCTTCCGGGTCTTGGGATTTTGCTGGTTACCGGCCTCGCCTGCCTGTCCCTTAAACTGCTCTTAGAATTACCCCAGGCCGCGGCTAAGCTCCTGGATGTATTACTGGGGGGGATGAACCGCTATGTGCACTGGGCGTCAGGGCAGGAAGTCTTCTTTCTTGAGGGCATTTCGATGACGCGGCTTGAATGTATCCTCAGTGTCCTGGCTCTATTTCTCTTCGGCATCTACCTCAAAACGAGGCGGCATCAAGTCCTATATGGGATTGTCGTCCTTTTGTTACTCTTCCAGGGCACAGGGGTTTACCAGAATGCCAAAGACCTCAAACAGCAAAGTTGGGTCGTACCGCACCAGGTAGCCCATACCATGGTATGGACACGAAAGGGATCCCGTTTAGAAGTAGCTGCCAGGGACTCTGAAAAAGGTACCCATCTCGTGCGTGATGCGCAAAATCACTGGGGGATCCGTCAGACGGATTACAACCCCATAGTACCCTTTTACAACCTGGGCAAAGCGACTTTAAGAGTACTGGACCGCAATGGCCTGTATTCCCCTGGGGAACCCCATCCGGATTACCTGCTGCTCAGTGGTTCTCCACGGGTACATTTAGGCAGGGTATTGCAGGTATTGAAGCCTGCGGTGGTGATTGCGGACGGCAGCAACTATACGAGCGATGTGAAGCGTTGGAAAAAAAGCTGTAGGGAAAAAGGAATACCCTTTCACTCCACAACTTATGAAGGTGCTTATGAAATTGAGGTTCCCCGGGAATAGCCCCCGGGAAACCACCTGTGTTTTTCCTGGATTTCAGGTAAACCCGTATTTCTAGTGTACGTTGCCCATCAGTCGCTTCATCAGGGGGGCCGTGATTAGGACGATAATACCCGCCGCCAGGGCATACTGGGCAATCAGTTCAAAACCTCCTGTATACACATCCAGGGTCTCAAAACCGCGTACATCGGGGTTATCACTCTCAATGGCGAGTTGTTTCCCGATAAAACCGACAATCTGAAAGGCGAAGGCCGAGGAGAGAAACCAAACCCCCATCATAAAAGCCACAATGCGTTTGGGGGAGAGGTCCGTTATTTTTGAAAGTCCCACGGGAGACATGAAGAGTTCCCCCACGGAAAGGAAGAAATACATAATCAGCAGGTAGGAAAAGGGCACCATCCCATTCTCATCAGCGCTACCGCCGCTTAGGGCGAGTATGTAAAAACTGATTCCTGCAAAGGCCAGGCCCAGCCCAAACTTATAGGGTGTCCGGGGATTGAGATTCCGTTTGGACAACCACGTAAACAAGAGTGAAACGGGGATGGATAGCAGGATAATAAAGACAGGGTTGATGGCGTTGGACTGGGCTGCATCAATCCATTCAAGGTTTACATTCCTGTCCGCAAACAGGGTGATTACACTTCCCGACAGTTCATGGAACCCCCAGAAAACCGTCATAAAAAGCGTGATCAGAACGGCCATGATGAGTTTTTTCCGCTCATCCGGGGTGGCTTTGAAAATGATGTATCCCAGATAACCCAGAACCGAGATTCCAATGAGCTTAAAAATAATATTGACAATATTCTGATCGTCAAAAAACCCGCCCTCTGGGCTCAAAGGTTTGTAGGATGATAATAACATAGCGATAACAGGTACAAAAAGAAACGCCAGGAGTGGGATCATAATTTTTTGAGGCACTCCTATAAATCGCTTAGCCAGTACCGCCTCGCTTGGCGCCTTTCCCCGATCGCCAAAAACATTATTTCGGAGCCCGCTCCAGAAAAAGAGAAGTCCCGTAAGCATTCCTATGCCCGCCAGGCCGAAGCCATAGTGCCAGCCATATTCCCTCCCGAGCCATCCGCATAAAAGGGGGGATACAAAGGCACCGATATTGATACCCATGTAAAAAATTACAAAACCAGAGTCTTTCCGAAGATCCCCTTCTTTGTACAGGGAGCCCACAAAGGTGGAAATATTCGGCTTAAAAAAACCGTTCCCGACCACGATAAGGGCCAGCGCGAGGTAAAAGGCGGTGTTGTTTTCTATGGCCAGTACAAAATGCCCCAGGGCCATTAGAATACCCCCCAGGAGGATAGACCGCCGCATCCCCAGGATGGTGTCCGAAATCTTACCCCCGACGACCGTAGAGGCATAGACCAGGGATCCATAACTCGAATACACCGCCGCCGCGGCATAATCCCGCTCTGCCAACGCCTCGAAGATAACGTTGACCATATAGAGGGTGAGCAGGGCCCGCATTCCATAGAAACTGAATCGCTCCCAGAGTTCGGCAAAAAAAAGGTAAAACAATCCTTTAGGATGTCCGAACAACTGCTGTGGTTCTATTGGATCGATATCCGTATTAATTTTCATCAGTTTGGTTTGTTTACAAGTTATTCAGCACAAATTGAGTCATTTTATTATAGAGGTGCAGTCGGGTATTCCCCCCGTAAATGCCGTGGTTTCGGTCCGGGTATATAGCCCATTCAAACGGCTTGTTCGCCTGTACCAGCGCCTCGATGAGTCGCATGGAATTCTGCACGTGCACATTGTCATCTGCAGCCCCGTGCACCAGGAGGAAATCCCCCTGCAGCTGGTCCGCAAAATTCAAAGGGGAATTCTCATCGTAACCCCCGGGATTCTCCTGTGGTGTTTGCATATAGCGCTCTGTATAGATGGTGTCATAAAACCTCCAGCTGGTCACCGGGGCAACCGCTATGGCCATTTCAAACACCTCATTTCCCTTTAAAATACAATTGGAAGACATAAAGCCCCCGTAACTCCAGCCCCAGATCCCTGTGCGCTCTGCATCGATATAGGGGCGGGCACTAAGTGCCTGTGCCGCTGCAATCTGATCTTCTACTTCGAACTTGCCCAGTTCCAACTGGGTCACTTTTTTAAAATCCCTTCCCTTCTGTCCGGTGCCCCGTCCGTCCACGCAGGCGACGATGTACCCTTCGGAGGCGAGCATCTGATGCCAGTAGTCATTGGACCCGTGCCAGCGGTTTGCAACTTGCTGGGAACCCGGTCCGCTGTATTGAAACATCAGCAGGGGATATTTTTTGGAGGGGTCGAAATCCACAGGTTTGATCATCCACATATTCAGGTCGTTCCCGTTAACGGGAAGTGTACTGAATTCCTTGGGAGCCATTTCGTATTTTCCAACGCGGCTGAGCAGTTCCCGGTTGTGTTTGAGTTCCTTGACCAAAGCCCCGTCTGAAGTTTTGTGGAGGGTGTAAACAGGAGGTGTATCCACATTGCTAAACGTATTGATAAAATACGTGAAATCGGTGCTGAACGCAGCCCGGTTCGTACCATTTCCCGAACTCAACCTGCGCTTTCCCTTCCCTTTATCAGAAATGCTGTAGACATCGCGATTTATGGAACCTTGTTCAGTAGACTGGTAAAATACCCGGCCCCGCTTCTCATCATACCCGTAATACGAGGTGACCTCCCAGGGTCCGGAAGTGAGTTGCCGCTCCTTACCGCGCTCGGGATCGTACAAGTAGATATGGTTGTACCCGTCTTTTTCGCTCGTCCATATAAAGCGATCATCGGGCAGGAAAGTTAAATCATCGGTAACGTCTACATAGGCCGCGTCGGTTTCTTCCAGCAAGGGGGTTACCTGGAGGGTCGAGGCCGCCACCTGATGCAGGACCAGTTTATCCTGGTGACGATTCAGGGTTTGTACGCTGAGGTGGTCCGGATGGTTCATCCACTTCATACGCGGAATATAGTGAGGGTTACCCAGGGATACCTCTCGGGCATTGCCTGAGGGCAAATCATATATATAAAGGCTGACCTGCGCGTTGGCCTCCCCGGCCTTGGGATACTTGAATTCATGGGGTTGTGGATAGAGTCCCTGCCCGTAAACGTCCATGGAGAACTCCGGTACCTCACGTTCGTCAAAACGGAGGTAGGCGATCTTATCTCCCGTGGAATTCCAGTCGAAAGCCCTTACAAAACCAAATTCTTCCTCATACACCCAATCTGTGACGCCATTAATAATAGCGTTCGGTGTACCATCACTGGTAATTTGCTTACGGCTTCCCGAGGCCAGGTCGAGCACATAGAGGTTGTTCTGGTACACATAGGCTACCTGATCCCCTTTTGGCGAAAGCATGGGTTCCTGGATTTTGGTCTCGGAAATCGGGAAAATCGTACTACTTTCAAAATCGTAGACAAAATAGATCCCCAGGCGGGACCAGCGATAAATAGGCTCTACTGCTGTGGCCAGCAATACCCTGGACTCATCTGCACTAAAACTGTATGATGTAAAAAAAGGGATACCATTGGCGGAATCGGATTTCAGGAGTGTGGCGACCTTTTCCTGTGTCTTGTATTCGTACTTATCGATGCTGCTCACCTTAGCCTCCCGATCGATATTGAGGATGGTATAGTGCTGGCCGTCTTTCATGGAACGAAGCACCTCCAGGCGCTCTGCAGAAAAAGTACCGCCCCAAATATCCTCTAGTGTTATTTTCTTTTGCTGGGCTGAAATTACCTGCCCGAAGAATAGCAGGAGTACTAAAATCCCAAAACTCTTTTTCATATTTCGTAAAAAATGAGGTTTAAATCTTCCAAGTTTATGAATATTTTATCAGAAAACACTACGGTAGCTGCTTTTTATTGATTCCGCCTGCCCTATTTAGGCGGGCTCCGGAATTGTCTTTGAATCCCTATCTTTGAGGCCATAAAATCGCATTGATGGACCAACCTGTAGAAGGGTTTTCCAAACTTTCAAAGGAGGAAAAAATAGACTGGATTGCCCACCGGTATACCGCAAAACCGGAGGCCACGGTAACACTACTGGAAAAGTATTGGAACTCGGATAAGCAGTTGCAGCAATTGCACGATGAATTCATCGAAAATACCCTTACAAATTTCTACCTCCCCCTTGGGGTAGCCCCTAATTTCCTGATTAACGGGAAACTCTATGCCATTCCCATGGCCATCGAGGAGAGTTCAGTTGTCGCGGCGGCTAGTAAAGCGGCGAAGTTCTGGTTAGGTCGTGGTGGGTTCAGGGCCGAGGTACTGGGGACTGAGAAAATAGGACAGGTACACTTCCTCTATTTCGGAGATCCCGGTCAATTGATCGAATTTGTAGAAGAGATTCAACCCATTTTCAGGGCAGATGCCCGGGGTTTGACCGCGAATATGGAAAAGCGGGGCGGGGGGATCCGAAGTATTGAACTTCGGGATAAGACAACTGACATCAAGGGGTATTATCAGCTGCATTGCGCTTTTGAAACCCTGGATGCCATGGGGGCTAATTTTATAAATTCCTGTCTGGAACAATTTGCAGCCACCCTGGTTCGGGAAGCCGGGAAATATGCGAATTTCGCCGAATTGGATCCTCCCATAGAAGTCCTGATGAGTATACTCTCCAATTATGTTCCGAACTGCTTAGTCCGGGCTGAAGTCTCCTGTCCGGTCGCTGACCTGGAGGCTGAATCCGGGATTTCAGGGGCGGATTTTGCCCGCAGAATGGTTCAGGCGGTAGCCGTGGCCAATAGTGAACCCTACCGGGCCGTTACGCACAACAAAGGAATTATGAATGGGGTCGATGCGGTGGTTTTAGCTACCGGAAATGACTTCAGGGCCATCGAAGCCGGGGTTCACGCCTACGCTTCGAGATCGGGCCGGTACCGAAGTCTGAGCCAGGCAGAAGTTTCGGACGGTATTTTCAGGTTCTGGATGGATATCCCCCTTGCCCTGGGCACGGTCGGGGGCCTTACCGGGCTGCACCCCCTGGTGCGGGTGGCCCATGAAATCCTCCAAAAACCCAGTGCCCCCGAGCTCATGCAAATTGTTGCCGTGGCCGGCCTCGCACAGAATTTTGCCGCACTTCGGTCGTTGGTGACTGTAGGGATTCAAAGGGGGCATATGAAAATGCATCTCCTCAATATCCTGAACCAACTCTCCGCCACCCGGCAGGAGAAAGAAACCCTGATCGATCATTTTAAAACCCATACGGTTACGCATAATGCCGTGGTAAAAGCCCTGGAAGCCAACCGGGCCCTGAAATGAAACACTCTTTTTACAGTCACGGGAAACTGCTGCTTTCCGGAGAGTACGCCGTACTCGACGGGGCGACCGCCCTGGCTGTTCCCACCCGATTCGGGCAATGGCTACATATTGAAGCGTCCGGGACGGATGAGATGGAATGGGAAAGTCAAAACCCGGACGGCTCCTCCTGGTTTAAGACCCGGTTCCAGGGGGATGACTTTACCCAGCCGGCAACCCTTACAACCTTTCCCACGGGAATTCGGGAACGACTCCTTTATATGCTCAGGGCTGCCGTAAGCCTGAACCCGGAGTTTGCAAAAAGTTTAAAAGGTACCCGTGTGGTAACACAACTGGAGTTTCCCAGAGAATGGGGCCTGGGGTCTTCTTCAACCCTGATTTCAAATCTGGCCTTGTGGGCGGAAACCGACCCCTATGATTTACTGTCCGCGACCCTGGGAGGGAGTGGATACGATATCGCAGCAGCCCAAAGCGGCGGGCCTTTTTTATATACCCTCGGAGGAGATAAGACTCCCAGTGCGCAGCCGGTATCTTTTGATCCGGTGTTTGCCGGGGAGCTATTCTTTGTCTATCTGAATCAAAAACAAGACAGTCGGGAAGGTATCGCCAGGTACAGGGAACGACCGGCACCCTCGGCCGAGATTCTCAAAAGAATCTCCGGATTTTCCCTTCAGCTGGCCAGTGCACCTGATTTAACAACCTTCCGCCATGCCCTGGATGCCCACGAAGCACTTTTGGGTAAAGTCCTGGGGATGGAGCCCATTAAAAAAAGGCTGTTCCCAGATTATCCCGGAAGTGTCAAAAGCCTGGGGGCCTGGGGAGGCGATTTTATTTTGGCCAGCGGGAGCACTGAACACCAGGACTACTTCAGGCAAAAAGGCTATTCTGTCATCCGAACCTACAGGAAGTTTATACTATAAAGCCCCGGGGAACATTCAAAAATCAAAAAACCCTGCAAAAAGGAGACTCCTTGCAGGGTTTTTAATAGTATTATTCAATCGGTTATCAATAAAAAACCGAACGATTATCTTCTATTTCAGCCTTTTCCTTAAGGGCATTATAGACCTCTGAAGATACCCGGGCGCGCAATCCATTCTGAAGATTCAGGGCATAGGGAGCATAGTTCTCCATAGTCGGGGCCTCTTCTTTAGCGGTTACTTCAAATTTAAAAACACCGCTTTCCCCCTCGATAAGGTTCGAGGTTTCCCCGGCATCCATAATAATCGCCGTACCGACGACCATAGGTTCACGCCCGGCACCGGCAATGGTGGGGGTTTTTGCATTCAGGGCACTGGCACTGGAAACCGATACCCCGTTGGCACTGGCTATCTCTTCCATGCTTTTTCCCTGATTCCCACTGATGATTTGTTCGGCTTTACGTTGCTTTCTCAAAATGGGCAACACTTGTACAGAGGCATCTTCCACAGACATCAGACCTTCCCGATGTGTAGCCGTCAGCTGTACAATGGCATACCCGTTGTTCAGATCAAATCGGCGTACATCCCCAACCGCGGTCTCCTCGTTAAAGGCCCATTGTACGATGCGTCGCTGGGCACCAAGCCCTGGCAGATTCTCATCCATGGCCTTGAGTTTATTCACAGGACGTACCTGGTAATTATTTTCTGCTGCCTTTTCAGCAAACCCTTTTTTATCATCGGTAACCGCCATTTCAAAAGTGGTCGCCTCTGTAAAAAGTGTATTAACCGTCTCCTCAGAAGGTTCAATCAACCTGGAGAAATTGGCAACACGAACCAAATCGCGCTTATCGTCGACCTTGACGATATGGTACCCAAATTCGGTTTCTACCAGTCCTATGGTGCCCACTGGATTCCCAAAGGCAAAGTCGTTGAATTTAGGCGTCATGATACCCTCCTCGAAATACCCGAGGTCTCCGCCGCGGGGCCCGGAGGGTCCGTCGGAATTATCCCGTGCCAGCTCTGCAAAAACCACCTCGTCCTTTTGCGCCTCTTCCAGTATTTCCTCTGCCCTTTCAGCTGCCTCTTCCTGGGTGCGGGTAATTTCGGGATTAGCCCTTTCAGCCCCCTGATAGGTGATCAGGATATGACTGGCCTTCACAGACCCGGCAGGCTTTCGATCCATCATCCGTGTAATCCTGTAATAATTTCCATCCCGGTACGGGCCATATACCTCACCGGGGTTCAATTCAAAAATGGTGTCCGCATATTGGCCCGGTAATTCTGAAGCGGCCTTGTAAAGGGTATCGTACTTGGTATCGGAATAACGGTCCAGGAACACTGCCACATCCGGCGTATTTCTGAATCCGGGAATGGTGGCAGTGGAATCGTATTCCTCGAGGTATTCCATCCGATCGCCCAGGAGTTCGGTCATGGCCGTTTCTATAGCCGCCTCGTCTGCCTGGGAAGCCTTCTCCTCAAAGTAGACATATCGGATATCCCTTGAGGCCTCCTGTTTAAAATCGTCCTCGTGCTTTTTGATGTAGGCTTTAATTTCTTCTTTGGAAATACTGATGGTGCTGTCCGGGATACTGCTATAAGGCACCCGTACATAGCGGATGTCCACACGATCGTTCGCCAAATGGTATTCGAGTTCCCCTTCTTTAAGGGTAGCTCCCACCCCTGCGCCAATCAGGTCAAAATACCGCTGTTCTTTGGCTGCATCTATCAGGGCACGCTCGTTTTCGAGCCAGAGGTTGTATTGCTGGGGTGCATTGATCCGCAGATCGGCGATAAAATTCCGAAAAGCAGTCTCGTCAAAAAAGCCATTTTCATCCAAAAACTGAGGGTTTTGGGTGAAACTGGGATTATTCCGGATGAGTTCCATGATCTGATCCTGCTCAATATCGAGCCCAAGTTCTTCGAATTGCTGCTTTAAGACAGTGCTGCGCAGCTCTCGATCCCAAACCGTATTCACAATTTGAGTGGACGTAGCCTGATCGCCAAACTGCCCGGAAGCAAATTCCATTTTCTGACGGAATTCATCTATGGAAATAGCCTCTCCATTGACTTCACCTACGGCAGAGCCAACCTTTGTCCCACCCAATCCGGGGCCTGTAAATATCCCGGATATCACAAATGCAAAAAGCGCCAACCCGATGATGAGTATCAACACCGTGGTGCGCTTTCGAATTTTTTCTAAAATCGCCATGTTAAAGGTCTTTAAATCAGTGGGCGAAAATACCATTTTCTACCCAATAATAAAAGGAAAAAGCAGGGGGTCTTGAAGGGGGCTGCCGCTAATCCGTTTCCAGGATTTCCAGGGTGACCAGATCGATCTTCGTATTGGAGACCTCGAGGATGCGAAAGAGGAATTTCCCCATTCGTATTTCCGAGTCCTTGTCCGGGATTTCTCCTGTTTCATTGACGATCATACCCCCCAGGGTACCGTATTCATCGCTTTCCGGCAAATCCAGGCGGTACTGTTCATTGAGGTAATCGACCTCCAGGCGGGCGGAAAACTTAAAGGTGGTTTCCGAGAGTTGTTCCTCATCCAGGTCGGTACTGTCGTGTTCATCTTCAATTTCCCCGAACAATTCCTCGATGATGTCCTCCACAGTCAGGATTCCCGAGGTACCTCCGTATTCGTCCAGGACGACCGCCATACTCTTGCGCTTTTTAGTCAGTACGTTGAGGATATTCTGGATCAGCATCGTCTCGGGAACAAACTCCACCGGTAACAGGATACTTTTGAGGGTTTTTGGTTTTTTAAAGAGTTCGTAGGAATGCGCATACCCGATAATACTATCTATGGTATCCTTATAAATCAATATTTTTGAATAGCCGGTCTGGGAAAAGAGTTTGGTGAGGTTTTTTGGGGTTTCATGAAGTTCCACAGCCGTAATTTCTGTACGAGGCACCATAACTTCCCGGGCTTTTACGGCCGAAAATTCAAGGGCATTCTGGAAGATCTGTATCTCAGAATCCACCTCTTCATGGGCCTCCACGGTTTCCATCTGCTCGGTGATGTAATCTCCCAGTTCCAATTTCGAAAAGGCCAGTTGCACCTCATCGCCGTCCGTTTTAAAGAATGTTTTAAGAATAAAGTCGGAAATGGATATCACAAAAGCCGAGATGGGCCAGAAAATCACATAGAAAACGTAAGCCGGAATAGCCAGGGCTTTAAGCAGGGTATTGGAGTAAATCTGGAAAAGGACTTTGGGCAGGAATTCTGCCGTAAGCAGGATGACCAGAGTGGAAATAAAGGTTTGGGTCAACAGGGTGAAGTCTGAAAAGAGTACGTGGACCAGTATATTCTCAGAGGGCAGTACCCTATAAAACCAATCCATCAGCAAATCCCCCATATACAAGCCGTAGACCACCAGGGCGATATTATTCCCGATGAGCATGGTCGCGATAAACTTCGAGGGGCTCGCCGTGAGTTTGGTAAGCACACGCGCCAAAACCCCTTCCTGCTTTTTCTCAATTTCCAGGTAGATGCGGTTGGCCGATACAAAGGCGATTTCCATACCCGAAAAAAAGGCAGAAAGAAGCAGGGAGATTACAATAATAGCCATGATGGGTAGCTTCTAGCTTCGCTTAGGGTTTCTCCTGATCCTTCCGTTTCTCGAAGCGTTTGCGATAGTTTCGCCGAAAGAGAAACATGGCCACGGAGACCACGGCAAAGAAAATAAAGATATAGGCCTGGTTCTGATCCACATTCCACAACTCTCCAATTTTGTAGAGTGAAACTACGGCCACAGCCAGGTAGAGGTATTCGGTATATCTTAGGATTTTTATCATGACGATTCTTCCTTTACGAGCATTTCGCCCCCTGTTTGGTGTGCATTAAAATACGTAAAATCCCGGTTAAAATCCATACCCTTCCCATTGAGCTCTGTGCCCTCCTCCGGGTTGGTAAAGGTAAACCGGGCCTGGGTAAAAATCCACTCGGTCTTCCGATCCCAATACAATTGGGGGGTTGTCAGAATTTTTCCGTCGTAGGTTGTAACCACCACATTCCCCTGCAAATCGACAAGGCCTGTTTCAGCATAGACAATGGCGTAATCTGCCCGGATGGTACTTTTCTGCCCGTCCTCATCGTAATACGTCACCAATACCCCTTCCGGGAAGGTGCGGTAGGGAAATATCAGGTTTTCAAAATCTTTTGTGTGGGGGCTTTCGAGTACTGCGATAACTCTTGAATCGGACTTCCCCTCCGACTGCAGGTTTTCCTCGGTTTCGGTATAGGTCAGGGTGAAATTCTCGGCCTCCCCCTGGGGGTATACCAGTGCCGGACGATCTTCTCCTACCCGCTTGTAGGTATCCTGGCAGGATAAAAAAAACATTGCCACGGTCAGTGCCATGGCAATGTTTAAACAATCGTATTTAAAAGATGTCATCCTTACAGGTTGGGAACTTTAACGGTGGCTCCGATCCAGCATTTCAATGTCACGGATTTGCCTGCCATACCCGAGTTAAAAATATCGGTTTTTGAAGGCGCCTTGGCACTGTAGCTGGCTGCCGCCTGATTAGCCCTACTACTCAAGGATGGATCTACACGTCCGGCCTTACGAGCTGTTTCAGCAGCCAACCAATAGGTAGCCCTTTTCTCAAATGGAGTCTCCCCGCAGTCATTGGCGCTGGAAGCATACAGGCTGGCAATAAGCAGATAGGCTTTCCCGTTAGAAGGATTTGCCGCTACCGCTTTGTTGGCATAGCTCCTGGCCTGAGATTTACTGAACCTCCTGGAAACCGTAGCCGACTTATAGAGTATATCAGATTTCTTTTTCGCATCGGTCTCAAGTTCGGCCGCCTTGTCAAAATCGGCAAGAGCTCCTTTACTATCACCGTCTTTGGCTTTAAGTGCTCCCCCGTAGAGGTAGGCACTGGCCGAAGGCTCTAAAGCCAACTGAGCTTCAAACAGCTTGCGAAAGAGCGGATCATCGGTACATTCCTTATTAAACATACGGCCTACGGCACGCTTAACCCAGTCTATGTCATTTTTCTTTTCTTCAAAACTCTTCTCGTAAAGCGGAATCAGGTTTTCACAGTCTGCCAGGGCCCCTAACTTGGAGTCGATACTGCCAGAGATTTTTCCGTAGTTCTCAGAGTAGCTGCTATAGGATTTTAATTGGCGTTTTTCTTTGGAAGTCAGAGTTCCCGCTTCTTCCTTAGGGAGCAACTTGTTTATTCTGTCCAGGTATTTTGCATTTTCCTCATCGATCTTCTCAGTCACATCATCGTAGACATTAAAAACCTCCTGCAGGTCTTTTTTTCCGGCCTCGTGAAGATTCACTAAAGAAGAAAAGTAGAGGTAAAGCGCCTTGGGATTGCTAAAATTTGCCCGGTCTTCCGCAAAGGCTTTGGAGAGCATATCGTAAATCTCCTCATCACTTGCCATTTTATTGTCGTATAACAAGGAAGCCTTATCGCTGTTTACACTGGCCAGCGTATAGTTTTTTGGAAAGAACTCCATGCTGCGGTCATGCAGGGTCAGGAGTTCATCGATATAGGCCTTTTTTTCCGCCCCTGTGGAATTCTCGATCTTATAATCGAGGATTTTTTCGCCAAGGGAGAAATTAGCCTTATTAATACCAGGGCAATTATCGTAAACCATTTTCCAGGGCGTATAGGCAGCCTCGTAATTCTTTACTTTGGCATGCTCTGCATAAATGGAAAGATTGGTCATGCATTCAGGATTCTGAGCCTGGCTGGAACCAACCGCAGTAAATCCTAAAATCGCAACCATCGTGAGGAAAATATTCTTTTTCATCTTGTCATTTATTAAGGGGTGCGTAAAATAGTAATTTTTCATTAATTAATCTGTCTCTTCATGAACCATCTGGCGTTAAAGGCCAGACCTATACTGAATTTAAAATAACTCTCCCGCACAAGCTGGTTCATTGTAGTGCCCCTCCTTCCCACTTCAAATCCGAGATTTAAATTGGAAAAATCGGAGCCTACCGGTATACCCATTCCAAAGGTTATGCCAAAGTTTTCAATAGACTTGTCATTTACGATTAAACCCGTATTATCAAGACGAACGCCGGCCCGGTAAGTCACCCGGTCGAAAAAAGAGTCAATTGAGGCGTAATCCGGCACCCAGTAGCCCCCAAGGGCGTAACTGCTTGCATCCTCGTACTCTGTATTGTTCTCCTGTAAAAAAGTGTTGACAAACTCACTGTATTTCTGAAAGCTGTATTCTGCCCCCACAAACCAGCGCTTGTCCTCTCCGTATCCCAGGCCCAAAGTTGTGGTCGTGGGTATTTTTATAAAGGTGTGCCTGAGATTAATCTCGTCCAGATTTACATCAAAAATTTCGATGTTTTGTCCGGATTCGGGCAGCAAGGTCCCGATTTGTTGTTCATTATCTGAGGTAAGGTTGGCCTGTGTATTGACCCGCACAGAGGTAAAAAGCGTGTGTTTTCCTAACCTGGGCGTATAGGTAAGCCCATAATTAAAGTCAAACCCACTGATGTTCGATCGCCTTTGATCTACCGTCCCAAAGATGACATCCTCCACCACCTGAAAACGGCTCTTCTCGAGATTCCCGAAAAAATAATTCACAGAGGCACCGATATGCAGGTTACGCCGGACGCGAATACCCGTGGTAAAAAACACCTGGTTCAGCCCTCCTTCCCCATTGTACTGGGTGGAAACGTCTGCACCCTCGTCATTTACCGTTTCATTGATCAGGCTATACCCCATTTCACTGTAGGGCTTGAGCCCAAAGGAAACCCCCATTTGCTGGAAACGGATAGGCAGGGCCACGGCAATGTATTCCAGGGTGGAGACTGAACTGTTCTGTTGTTCGTCAAAGGTCTCCAGGCGGATCTCCTTATGGGAGACGGCTGCCGAATACGAAGTCAGGGCCAGTTTACCCAGGGAAGCCGGATTGTTCAGGTGGATGTGTATACTGTCTGTATACATTCCCAGGCCGCCCATGGACTGATTCTCCACGGTCCGGACAGAACGCAGTTCACCAACGCCAAAAAGGGAGTAGGGAGAAACGGTGGCATTTTGGGCCGACACCGCATAAGTCGCAAAACACAGTATTGCGAGAACAAGTTTTTTTACCATCTAGCTCTTGTTGTATTCCAGCAGCTGGTTTAAGCCCTCCAGGAGAAAATTAGAATGGGCAAATATGGTATTTTTTAACCGCTTAGACAAAAATTGAGCGTCCCCTCCTGTTAAAATAACTGTTAAATGGTGGAACCTTGTGGAATACTGCTCAATAACCCCGTCAATTTCAAGTGTGATCCCGTTTACCACGCCACTATGTATGCTGGTTTCTGTCGCATTTCCGATAAAATCGAGGATGGTTTCAGGTGTGAGCAGCGGCAGCTTGTCCGTATACTCGTGCAGGGCGTTATAGCGCATATAAAGGCCAGGAGAAATCGCCCCTCCCAGGTATTCCCCATGGTCATTGACCATATCGTAGGTAATACACGTTCCGGCATCGATCACCAGGGTATTGCCTTTGGGGTTGTGGTAAAACGCCGCCGTGGCCAGGGCAATGCGGTCGGGACCCAGGGTAGCAGGAGTAGCATAGGAATTCTTAAACGGAATCCTGGAATTCGGGGATAACACGTATACTTTACAGAATACCGATAAAATCTCCACCGACTGGGATTCCAGGTGGCTGACTGCAGAAATCAGGGCAGCACTAATCCCGGGGTATTTTTCAAAAACCTGTTTTACACAATCCGCAAAGGCCTCCTGAGGCCCGGTTTGGGTGTGCAAGAGCGTTTTCCTCCGGAAAACGGCGAACTTTATCTGAGTATTTCCAGCGTCTATAACGAGATTCATATTACAAAGATTGCAATTTGAGAGAACATCCTCCCGCTTTTTTACAGATTTTGTTGGTTAATGCTAAATTTGAATTTATATTTGCCACCCCTTCAAAAGCGCTTCCGGGTGTGAGGGGAACAAGGGAAGAATTCGCGAAGAAAGACTCCTTTAAAGCGTCAAGGTACCTTAGCTCAGTTGGTAGAGCAACGGACTGAAAATCCGTGTGTCCCTGGTTCGATTCCTGGAGGTACCACTTAAAGCGCCAAAACCCGCTCCGAAATGGAGCGGGTTTTTTGTTTTTAGCGGCTGTTGAAAGCTTGCTTTCATAAGGACGCGGAAAACAAAAAACCGCCTCCGCTAAAGGCGGAGGCTGGGTTTTGGCATTTTCAGGCGCGGGACCAAAGGAACACCGAGCGCCGCGAGGTATCTCCTGGAGCCCGCCTTGAAATTGAAGCCGGGCTTTGGCATTTTCAGGCGGGAGGACCGAGCGACCGAAAAAGGTCCGGTGGACCTTTTTCAGTGAGGGGCCAGACGGTGCACTGGCGAAGGATCCAGTTTCGATTGGTTTTCAAACCAGCAATACTAGCTTCTGGAGGCTGCGCCAAAGTTATCAGTTGGCAGTAGCAGTAGGCAGTACTTTTCCGTTCAAGGTTCAAGGTTCAATAAAATGGAAGGTGCCCAAGGTGTCAGTAAGGGTGCTTTTTAGTTTAAAAACTCCATATCGAATGGGGGCACCCCCAAAAAAAATATCGACCCCTGGGGGATACCTTGGGTAGGATGGCATTGTGGCGCACAAACAACTTCCGAACCAAGCAGCATTCTTTAACTCCTAACCCACTCCACAAACAGATATTCAAAGCTTTCGCTCGTTTTTTGTAATTTGATCGGGTAACCAACCGACCCATACTCCGCTTCTTCCGCCAAATACGTCAACACCTTCTTACCAATAATAAATCCGGCAAATACCTGATGTATGCCATTGGGGAGATTTTGCCGGTAGTGCTTGGTATTCAGATTGTACTTCAGATTGATAATTGGAATTAATGGAGAAATGTTTAATAGGATGGCTTTAAGCAAAGTACTATCGCTTTTAAATGAAGTGGAGGAATTTGCATACATTTAAATTTATGGCGGTTTATCATATCATGCGTTTTATTTACTCACTGTGCTGTTTTCGCATTGCTCTAGCATTATTGCTCATATTGTGTATTGCTTCTGGATGTTCCAATTCAGAGAAAAGTCAAACCCATCTCGATGTAACTCCATACGTCTCCATTTTTGGGGAAAATGTTCTTGTATTTGATGATTCCATGGATCAGGATCGTATAAAAAAGACACTCCATGCGCTACATGAGCGGCAAAAATATAATGAATTTGGGTCAGACCGATATGCACTACTCTTCAAGCCGGGAACTTATAATTTAGATGTCACCGTGGACTATTATGTTCAGGCACTGGGTTTGGGAAGGTTTCCTGACGATGTAATCATTAATGGATCCGTACAATCCATCACAACCACCAGCAGCAACAACGTTCCTGACAAGGTTACAACCATGTTTTGGCGCGGTGCCGAGAACTTCAAGGTAGTACCACGGGAGGGTGAAATGATTTACTGGGCGGTGTCACAAGCGGCTCCATACCGTCGTATGCACGTAATCGGCGATATTAATTTTGATATGGGTAGTTGGGCAAGTGGTGGTTTACTTGCCAACTCCCTGGTCGAAGGCAGGGCCGGGTTGACCTCTGGCCAACAGTGGTTCACCAGGAATTCAAGCATTGAAAAGTGGGAAGGGGGAAACTGGAACAGGGTATTTGTTGGTGTGGAAGGGGGGCCGAAGGATTCATGGCCAGAGCAACCCACAACTGTCATCGATAAAACACCTGTCATTCGTGAAAAACCGTTTTTAACCTTGACGGATTCCGGGGCATATGCGGTTTTTGTCCCATCCCTTGAAAAGAAAACCTCCGGCCCCTCCTGGATTAATGGGGGTGAAAAGGGTGAACTCATACCTATTTCCTCCTTCCACATTGTATATCCTGAAAAGGACGATGCGGCCTCCATAAACCAGGCCCTGGCAGATGGCAAACATATTCTCTTCACGCCAGGAATCTATGAGATGGATAAAGCGCTGGCCATTAGCAGGCCCAATACGGTGCTATTGGGACTTGGATTGCCAACACTCATCCCCCGGAATGGAATAGTTGCCATAAAAACAGATGATGTTCCCGGAGTAATACTGGCAGGTATTATGGTGGATGCAGGACCTGAGTTATCCCCAGCACTAATTCAAATTGGGCCGGAAGATGCGGATGGTCATTATCCCGACAACCCCATTTCCCTTCACGATATCTATTGCAGAGTGGGTGGGGCAGAAGTCGGTCAGGCTTCCTCCGCTCTGACCATCAACAGCCATTACGTAATCGGTGATCATTTTTGGTTGTGGCGGGCCGATCACGGGGCAGGCACCCAATGGATGGATGGACAAAATAAACATGGACTTTTGGTGAATGGGGATCACGTGACGATCTACGGATTGTTCAATGAGCATTTTCAGGGGCACCAAACGCTTTGGAGCGGAGAATATGGCAGGACGTATTTTTATCAATCTGAAATTCCCTACCACCCGCCCAGCCTTGAGGTATGGAATGACAAGGGCAAGGCCGGCTATGCATCTTACAAAGTTGCGGACCATGTTATAAACCATGAAGCCTATGGCCTGGGTATTTACAGTTTTTTTAGTGGGGAACCGACGGTCTCAAATAACGTCAGGCTGGAAAATGCTATAGAAGTCCCGGGGAATTCAGGTATTAAAATCACACATATCTCAACATTTGCCGGACTCAATGGAGGCATTAATCACTCAATTAATGGCCTGGGACCAACAACTGAAAAAAATAAGCTTAAACAATACGACGGATTTAAAGGGAGTCAATGGCAAAAGATGCAATATTAGAAACAACAATAAGGAACCTTGCTATAGAAGAATTTGGTTTCCGGTCAAGAACAATCTGGCCGGTTGTTTCTTTTTCGTAATTTGACCAGGCAACCAACCAGAACCCATGCTGCGCTTCTTCCGCCAAATCCGCCAAGGCCTGCTTACCCAAAACAAATTCAGTAAATACCTGCTTTATGCGATTGGGGAAATCCTACTGGTGGTCATTGGGATCTTGATTGCCCTTTGGGTGAACGACTGGAATGAAGGTAAAAAAGAGCAGGTAAAAAGAAAGGCATTACTGACTGCCCTTTCGGTTGAATTCAACGCAAATCTGCAACAGCTCGATAGCGTGATGTTCTATAATAATCGCGTGATCGATGCCTCTAGGAAAATTATGGGCCTGGAACCCGGTCAGGCGCAAATCCCTTCGACCGATACGCTGAGGAATTGGGTTCAGAACACCAGCTGGCTCTGGACTTTTAATCCTCAAAACGGAGCACTGAGGTCGGGGATTTCCTCCGGAGATGTACACCTGATACGTAGCGATTCCCTCATTAGCCTGCTTTTCAGCTGGCAGGATGTGGTTGCCGATGCCGGTGAAAACGAAAAAAGACATATGGATGTACAGCTCACGTCCGGCCAGGTTGTTGGGCCCTATGTCAGGCTTCTGGATTTCAATGGAATTCCTTATCCAGAACTCCCCAAAAGTGATTTTGCCTCCGATTACCAGGGCCTGATCCGAGAGCCCCTATACGAGGATTATATCGCAGAATTGTACAGTCACACCATTGATGCCAGATATGAACTCAAAATGGTTCGCAAACAAAACGTCAAGATCCTTCAGCTTGTCAGGCAGGAACTCAACACCCTCGAATGACCGCTTCCAATGAGTTACTGGACTATGTAGACTAATTCAATTCAAGGATTGAATTATCGATTCTACGCTCAAGAACAACGACTTTAGAGTACTTACACCAAATTCTCCAACTCCTGCTTTGTAAAATCCCATCCTAAAATCCTCCCGGGAAACAGGCATTGCACCGCAGCGGTATTTATTCGAATTCCTTTAAATTTAATGCTGATTTGAAAAGTCCGGGGAATATGAAAAAGCTCCTCATATTGCAAATGCGGCCCGAGGATGCCACCGCTGATAGTGAGTTTGAGGCTATTCTCAGGGTAGGTCAGCTGCATCGAAACCAGGTGCGCCGTATCCGGTTGGAACAGGAAATCCCCAATGTGGACCTGAATGACTACACTGCGGCAATTGCCGGGGGCAGCCCCTTTGACATCAGCACGCCTGAATCAGAAAAAAGCAGGGTTCAAAAGGACATCGAAGCCTTTTACAAAAAGTTGTTTGACCAAATGATCCCCACCGATTTTCCCTTTTTGGGCTGTTGTTCAGGAAACGGTCTGTTAGGCCGGTATCTTGGAGCCCCCATCTCGGGGACCTATTCAGAACCTATCGGCAGCGTGGACATCCGTCTGACCGAAGCAGGAAGGAAGGACCCGCTGCTAAAGGGTTTGCCCGAAAATTTTGACGCCCTGGCAGGCCATAAAGAAGCATGTGACCAGGTTCCACCGGGGGCCGTACTCCTGGCCTCTTCCGCAACCTGCCCGGTACAGATGTTCCGGATTGGAAAAAACATCTATGCCACCCAATTCCACCCGGAGGCGGATTCTTGGGAATTCATCCTCCGTATTAAAACCTATAAAGACTATGGCTACTTTGAGCCCGAAGAGGCCGACAGCCTGATCGATACCATAAGCCATGCAGATACCCCTGTGGCCCGGGAGATCCTGAGGCGTTTTGTACAGGCTTACAAAGGTCCTTTCCAAAGTCCTGAAGACCCCGCACAGGATTAATCAATACCTTTACGATGGAACTGAAAAAGTAAAGCACCATTTTACGCTTCAGTATTCATTTTAACATCGATTCGTAAGATGAACATACATGCAAAATCAATCAGGGCCTTTATAGGTTCCCGAAATTACGATGTTTCACGGGCCTTCTATAAGGATTTGGGCTTCGAAGAAATCACTACATCCGAAAAAATGTCCTACTTCAGGGTTGGAGCCTTCGGGTTCTACCTTCAGGACGCCTATGTAAAGGACTGGGTCGATAATTCAATGGTTTTTCTCGAAGTAGATCATCTTGAAGATCATCTTAAAACAATAAAGTCCCTCGGGTTGACAGAAAAATATAAAAATGTGCGATTATCGGGGATAGTACACAACAGCTGGGGAAGTGAATTTTTCCTCCACGACCCGAGTGGGATACTCTGGCATTTCGGGACGTTTAGTCCAAAGACATAAAAGCGATGTAAAAACTAAGTCCATTAAAAAACTAAGGGAACGGTTTAGCCGTATTTCAAGATCTTTCCATTGCATGAGATGTGTTGGAGTCTATTAGGCCAAATACCGATAAAGTTGAAAATGTGGAATATCTGTTTGGATATAAATTTTGGATCCTATTTGTTATATCGCTTTGCATTATGAATGAAAAAGAAAAGGTTTAGCGAAGAGCTCACTATAAAATACAAGAGATCCTTGACCTAATAGAAGCTGAGGGTATACAAAGAATGCTATGACGGAGAGTATTGTAAAATGCACATTAGTGAAAGTAAGCACCTTAGTCTTGCTCTTGACCGTCCCTATTACCGGATTGGCACAAAACACCCTCTCTATGAAGGATGTTGAAACGAGAAGAGAAGTTTCAATGGCTAATGCTCGTGGGAAAAGTACGGATGGGGTATATAGATATTTCGCCAGGGGAGAAGAAACACCCTTCACTGGTGTGTTATTTGCAAAATATGACAATGGTAATTATTCGTCATGGCAAGAGTTCGAGGACGGTGTCGGACAGGGCAAGTGGATTAACTACTACGAAAATGGGAATTACAGAGAGGTTGGAACCTACAGGCAAAATCTCGTGGAGGGCCCTATAAAAAAGTATTATGAAAATGGTGCCGTAAAGGCGGAAGGGAATTACAAGGACTGGAGAATCAAGATTGGTCAATGGAAATATTATGATCCTTCTGGAAACCTGGAATCAACAAAGGACTATGGTGATAAAGGAAATATCGAAGAGGTGAAAGATTACTATGAAAGAGGTGAAATTTCTTATAGTTGGTATTCCAGTATTTTGGCAAAAAACGGGTTTAAAGAATAATCAATAAAACTACCGGTACAGTTTAAATAAGCCGCATAAAAACACTTGTTCCAATATGGATTTATTTATGTTTTGAGAAGACATAGGGTAATCAGAGCGGGCGAGCTTATGAAAATCACTATCTTGACTGAGCTCAAAACAGGTTCATGCCCCGTTTTTTCAAACATTTACCTCAACGACTCCTGACGGATAACCCATTCAATGCGTACGTGCTTTATGCCATTGGTGAAATCCGGCAGGAAATCCACACTGAATAAAAATGGAAAATCCTAAAACCCTTAAAATCTTTTACTTCCTGACCATTATCCTGCTAGGCAGTTCCGTTTTCGGTCAAAACACAAAGCGAGACAAGATGGAACAATTGAGTTTTATGACAGGGGAATGGGTTGGCACATCGAGAGGATATGAAAATGGCGTGGTTACCCGGGAAGAACCCGCATATGAAAATATCAAATATGACCTGGATCTGAACATTTTGGTCATTGAGTTGAATACCGAGTCCCTGCAACTTCACACCATAATTTATTACGATGAAAAAGACGAAACATACTACTACTACCCATTTTCTAAAAATGGGGTTACCAGGGCTCCTGCGGAATTCAAGGATAGACAACTGATGGTGTGGAGAAATGAAAAGACCCGATATATTTTCAGACAAACTTCAGAGGGAGGTTTTCAGGAATATGGAGAAAAACTGATCGAAGGGAAATGGATCAAATATTTCGAGGATACTTTTAAGAATACAAAATAACCAGGTTACCTGTGGTTAAAGATAGAATATGAAAAGTTTAATTCTTCCCTGCCTTTTCAGGAGATACATTGATATTGAATCCAGTGACTGAACGCTATCCCAAGATTCGACTTAAATCGATTCGGCTTAATGAAAGTGAATGACAGAACTGCCATTGGTCTTTTAATTGTTTCAAGAACATCGGACTTTCCCTGGGCGAGCCTGAGAACCCCCAAAACCCTCCTGTCTGATGTTATGACGTTTTTGGTTCCCATAGCCGAAAATCAGGGTGTAAACCGAATTTCAATCTGTTCGGCCCTTAGGCCTTTCCAATTCGAGGCGTGAAGTAAAGATCCGAGAGACCTTTGATAGTTCACCAAAACACAGTATTTTGATCAGCAGGCAAGGCGTTGCAAAGTATCTCGTGGATACTTTAGAGAAGGATTCCTTAATCAATGAAAAGGTCGTGATCTCTAAAATTTAATTGAGCATTTCTTATATCAAATATTATATGCACAAAACTGCAATTCTATTATTCCTGATAATTACCACACTTGTTTGCTGTAGAAATTCCGAAAAGGAAATTGACAGAATGGATATAGCTGCAAAATACTATAAAGCCCTTGACCATTCTGATAGTTTAGCAATGGCTAGTGTGCTGACCGATAGCCTGGTGACGAAGGAAACCGCCTACGATTACGAACAGACCTTTACAAAGAGTGAGTATTTAGAATGGTTGAAATGGGATTCGGTATTCGATCCAACCTATGAAATCCTTGAAATGGAGCAAGAGGACGAATATGTTAAAACTTCGATATCAAAAATCGATAAAAGAATCTCATTTCTACACCAGCAGCCAATTGTCACCAGTCAAGTGATCCGCTTTGATCAGGATAAAATAGTCAGTGTGGAAACCACGGAATACCTTGTCTTCAATGATGCTACATTTGTAAAAAACAGGGATAGCCTCTTAAGCTGGATTGACGAGAATCATCCCGAATTGAATGGATTCATAAACAACCAAACAGCGCCTGGAGGAAGGCAATACCTAAAGGCGATTGAACTGTTTAAAAACAGGCAACATGATTAAGTTCTTTCGGAAAATCAGACTCGACCTCATGTAGAAAAACACGAAAGGAAAATATCTCCAGTATGCCATAGGTGTTTAAATTAACAAATCGAAATATGGAAAACATCTGGTTAATCGTTCTGGCAATCGTAATTTTTTCAGTACTGAGTGTGCTGTTTTATGTCAGTATGAGAGGTTATGTCAGTGAAGCCTATGGTAAAATGTGGTTGACGCTATGGGGTAATAAGCTTTATTTCTGGCAAAGTCTCATCTTTATCAGCACGGCAGGTACGGTCTTGATTCTATATCTCTTAAAATGGGGCAATGTGCTGAGGTTTTAGGTTCCTCTAATATCCCGGCTCTGAAATTGAAGATGTGAAAAATCAATTAAAACTATAGGGCTAAAACAGTGACCAAAAACGAATTAAAGCCCTTTTGGAACAAATTCTTCCACTTCGACTGGAAGTTTGGGCTTTTCCTGATTGGAATCGTCTGTATCCCACGGTTTATGTTGGTTCTGCAGGCAAATCAAACCGGTAATTATGGCCCGATAGGAGCTATCATGTTGGTCTCCGCTCTGGTCCCCTTTGTTTTTTTAAGCCGGTACGGAAGGCGGGCCATTGGGATCACACCCACGCGAAGGTTTGGAATACTTCTCCTTTCGTTTATCCTTGGAGTTGCTATTAGTCTTTTATTATACCTCATCGGGTATGAGCTTTACGGCAGTTCTTCTCAAAACTGGTATCAGTATATTGGAAAGTCATACAACATACCGGAGGTCATATCTGCCAATGACAAATTGATACTGTTTGCGATTATGGCAGGCACGGGAATGATTTTCAGTCCCATTGGTGAGGAATTGTTTTTCCGGGGTATCGTTCAGGGGAGTTTTGCCAAATCCATCGGTCAGAAAAAAGCCTCCCTTGTGGACAGCCTGGCTTTTTCCCTTACCCATATCGCCCATTTTGGGTTGGTATTTAAAAGCGGCAGTTGGAGATTTTACCCCATTCCAGCCCTTCTATGGGTAATGGGGATGTTCCTTGTGAGCCTGTTCTTTTTCAAAATGAAACAGCGCTCCGGCTCTTTATGGGGCGCTATTTTTGGCCACGCCGGATTTAATCTGGGCATGATTTGGTGTATCTTTTACCTGCCCTGACCCTATTCCTGCCGCTTACAAATTTCAAACACAGGCCCTCGACCTAAGCCGAAGCTCCACCAAGAACTGAATCGAGTTGCATTTCTTTCAGAACCCGATCCTGAATAGGTTGTGTCAACTCATTTATCTGATCTACGCCCCAGGTAATCCCCACAACAGTTCGCGTAGGTCGCTGGCCTGCAGGCATATCGGCTAGTTTTAAATACGCATCTACTACCCATTGAGGGTCGGGTGCATCCTCTCCCTGCAACATTTGATCAAAACCCTCGCCCATAGCCGTAGGAACTCCTGCGAGTTCGCCATAGGTTTCCAGCACCTCTTTATATGCCGGTGCCTGACCTGACGCCAACAGACCCGTTCCAAATGGACCCGGCTCTACCATGACGATATCAACACCAAAAGGTGATACTTCGTATCGCAGCCCTTGAGAATACCCTTCCAAAGCGTGTTTGGTCGCTGTATATGTGGAAAAAAATGGCGGCGACATACGGCCTACCAGAGAAGAGGTATTGATGATCAGACCCTTTCCTGTCTTACGCATAGTAGGCAGAACGGCTTGCATGGTGCGGATAGCCCCGTAATAATTGGTTTCCATTTGTTGGTGCGCCTGGGCTACGCTAAAGGCCTCCGTGATCCCGAGATACATAATCCCTGCATTGTTGATTAAGATGTCGATACTACCCGCAAGATCCAGAATTCGCTCCATCGCTTGTTGTACCGAAGCGTCTTTTGTGACATCCATGTCCACGACCTGGATATGGGTGGCATATTCTTCTAATTCCGCCTTCACGCCTGCGTTTTTTCCCTCCGGATTACGCATTGTTGCAAATACGCGATACCCTTTATCTGCAAAATCTTTTGCAGCCTTAAGGCCGAAGCCACTACTACTGCCTGTTATGATTATGTTTTTCATTTCTATGTTTTTTAATAATTACCTGACCGTTCTAGTTTTCAAATTAATCTTTGATTTTTAGACCCTAAAGCTGTTGCCTTGGAAAGTCCCGGCTTAGCCGTTTTAAAATCCAAACATACCGTTATCATTCGCCAGGTTTTCGCCGGGTATTTCCTGAATGACATCCCAATGCTCTACGGCCTTCCCATCTTCAAAACGGAGTAAATCGTAAAATGCATGTTGCTTTCCGTTCCATTCGCCTTCGCTTACGGTCAATACAAAATTCCCTTCGCCCAGAACCTTATGGATTTTGGTGTATTTAAACATATTGTTTTGGGATATAAGGTATTCCACCGCCTCCATGATACCATTTAGCCCATCCTTTATCTGCGGATTGTGTTGGTCATATTGCACATTGCTGATATACTCGGTAATCTTAGCGGGGTTTTTGCCCATTAGAATATCTTCAACCATAGCCTTTGCTATTGCTTTGTTTTCCTTGGTTTTATCTACATCCGTGATTTCGGTGGAACCATCGGTTTGCGTTCTTCCGCTAGCCGTTTCTTTTACCAATGCGGTCATAACATCCCAATGTTCGGCTACTTTGCCCTTGTCGTCTAATCGGATAATATCAAATGAAACCATTTCATCAGCCCCAAAAGGTTCTGCATTTCGCCAAATGTTGTGCATAAACACATAATTTCCGTCTTGAAACATTCTAATATTTTCAGCAGTTGTTCCGTTTTCTTTGAGAACGGGCAACATTTGTATGAATGGTTCTAATCCTGATGGGATAAATGGATTATGCTGAATGTAATTGGTATTGGCCAATTCCCTCATTTTGCTTGCGTCTTGTTGCATTACAGCACCTAAAAATGTTCCTACAATTTCTTTCTTGTTCATATCTGTACTTTTTGATGGATTAACCTCGCTTATTGTATTTGTTTTTGCCGTATGGCAGGAAGATAGACTGCCCGCCAGGGCGATTACTGCAATTACTTTTTTCATTGTTTTAAATAATCAATTAAATTATTACTTGTATATCACAAGCAATATTAAACAATTACTTTTGTAATACAAGTAATTTTTCAGATTAATTTCATTTTACAAGTAAAAAATATAATTTGCTACCTTTGCCAGAGAAAAAAGGATCAGAGAATGGAGACGAAATTTAGATGCAATTGTCCTTTTACATCGGCCTTAGACGTTTTGGGTGATAAATGGATGCTAGTGCTTGTCAAACAGATGCTTATTGAAAACAAGGAGACTTTTAAAGACTTTACAGAAAGTGACGAGGCCATCGCCACGAATATTCTCGCTGCCAAACTGAAACAATTGGAGCAATACGGGCTTGTAACCAAATCAAAAAAACCAAACAATAGAAAATCCGTGTATTATCACTTGACCGAAAAAGCGTTGGATCTCACCCCTGCTATTCTGGAATTAGGAATTTGGAGCGATAAGCATTTGAGAGATATACACCCGTCCATAGTGAATGGAAAGGGACTCGAATTATTGCGAAAAGATAAAGTAGCCTTTGGAAAAGCCCTTATTCAAGAGTACAGAGAGAAAATGGCCAGGCAAACACACCTTAAAAATACAGATGAAACAGCTTAATGCGCAACTCGGTCAGGGGGTCAAAGGCTAATGGGCTGGCTGGTTTAAACAAAAGTCAAAGAGTACGGCAAGGATACGCTCCTTTTTTGATACATTGTAAAAGAACCATGCTCTGGCCTCTTTGGACAAATCGGTAGCGAAGTAATTGGTAAAATCACTCAGACCTTGAAAAGCAAACTCAATATTTGGCTTGCGATTAGTTTTCTGACCACCCTTTGCCTCACCCTTTGGATATGCACACAACTGGATAAACGGGTTGGTGACATCGCCTATACGAGGAGTGCGAATCCCGGGGAAACCGGTCCCTGTAATCAAGATTTCATTTATCAACACTATGATATCAATACAGATTATATCGGCGGAAAAAGGGCGATCAAAAGGGAACTGGCAGGTATCTTTCCAATGGACGGCCTTAATGAATCTGGCTTACTCACCGTTCGATTTGTGGTTAACTGCCAGGGTAAAACGGGTTGGTATCAATCTAAAATGATCAGCCCTGACTTACAGGAAATGGACATATCCGCTACCGATTTCACTCATCTGTATGGTGCTATTTCCGAGCTTAACCATTGGCTCCCCGGTCGTGCGGGGGAGGAACCTCAGGACAGCTACTTCCAAATTAGTTTCAAGTTAAAAAAGGGTGAAGTCCTCGATATTTTCTAAATGAGATTGTTCTTAAAAATTATAAAAATCGTATTGGCCACAGTCTTCACAGGGTATTCACTTGGAGTTATTTATCAGCTATTTCTATCCCCCAGGGAAACTAGATTTCAAATAGCAAGCCATATGCAAGGTATGGGACTTTCACAGTCTATGTTTGAAATTTTAAATTGGCAGTACCCGGAATACTCCGATCCTTTTTTTGAACGTTCGGTAGCTTTTAATAAGCGGGGTGATTACTATACTGGTTTCGTTTATTTAAACCAGGCGGTAAACTTAGAACCCAAAAAACATCTGGGTTACAGAGGGTATATGAAGCTTCGTTTCTTACGTGATTTCGATGGAGCCCTTGCGGATTTTGATCGATTAGATGGTCTCACGCCCAATGTGGTCGACGCGCCCTGGGGGGAAGATATTGACTTTTTGAGGGGGGAAAGCCATTATGGGCGTGGGGATTACCTCATGGCACTTGAGAGTTTTAATCGCAGCATCTCAAACCAGGGGGCCGAATGGGCAGATATTCATTCATTTGTCTATAAAGGGCTTTGTCACTACCAAATGTCTGATTTTGAAAGCGCCAAATCGTCATTTGAAAACGCACTATCACAGTATGAAAATACCCCGGAAGCTCACTTTGGCCTGGGTAAAACATTCCTTAAACTGGGAGATACGGCCAATGCAATAAAATCCCTGAATCATGCTAAAAAGAATATCGCTTTCAAAAGAGACGATCCCTATAAGGAATTTATCAATGAAATTTATCTGGAAGAAATCCAAAAGCTTATCAATACCCTCTCGGAATAACAACCCTTAACCCATGATCAAATTCTTCCGACGCATCAGATTGGACCTTATGGAGAAAAACAATACCGGAAAATACTTCAAATACGCTCTTGGCGAAATTGTCCTGGTGGTCATTAGAATGCTGATACCCCTGAGCATCAATAATTGAAGTGAAAACTTAGAGCGGCTTAAACGGGAACAGGAGATCCTGAAATTATTGGATCAGGAAATAACGAATTGACAAAATAATGATGGGCTATAACCGGCTATAAGAGGGTACTGTGAGTTATAATTGGGAAATTTCCGAGGGCCTAAAAATCACGAAAAGGAAAAATGAATAAATTAAAAAGTTTAATCGCTTTATTATCCGTGTCCACCCTATGTTCTGCTCAGGTAGATACATCGTTTGAACCTCTGTTCAAACCATCTAAAAAGACCACTCATAAAATTCCCAAGGGACAGCAATATACTTTTGGATACCTGGAAGTCCTGGAAAACCGAAATGACGCGGGTAGCCAAACCATTGAAATCCCTGTTTATATCTTCAAGAGCAGGAACCCCAACCCGAAGCCGGATCCGATCATTTATACCGTTGGTGGTCCAGGTTCTACAACCATGCCTTCCGCACCGTACATGAATTACTATAAATATTTAGACGACAGGGATTTTATTTTAGTGGAGCAGAGGGGAAACTACTACGCCAAACCCCATCTGGATTGCCCTGAATGGGCCAAGGCACTTCACACCGCCAACCTTCCTGGTTTTGATTCAGACGATACGGACGCTCTTCTCGCAGAAGCCGCTAAAAGTTGCAGGGAAAGATTGACCAAAAAAGGGATTGACCTCAATGGATACAATACCAATGAAATAGCTGCAGACATCCATGACCTGGTGAGCGTTCTGGGGATTCAGGAATACAACCTGCTTACGATCTCCTACAGCACAAAAATTGCCCAGGTATTATTACGGGATTACCCGGACCGCATTCGTAGTGTCGTCATGGATTCGCCCCTTCCCCTGCAGGTAAACTACGATGAAGAAAGCGTAGAAAACCTTTTGGAATCGGTGGATAAATTGCTTGGGGATTGTGAGGCGGACATGGATTGTAATCGGGCGTATCCCAATATCAAAAACCGGTTTCACGACTACCTTATAAATAAGACAAAATCCCCCCTGGAAGTCCGTATTGACAATCCTGCGAATGGGAAAACAGAAATATTCCATTTGACAGGAGCCGATTTAATCACGGTTTTTACCGCTGCATCCACGGGAGATGTTGTGAATGTACCCTTCGAAATTAATAAGCTCCTCAATGGGGATATGGCTTCGGTAAAAGAACAACTCTCGTATGTATTTCAGGAACCGGGTAGTGGCGCAGGCCTGGGCATGCGTCTTTCGGTCTGGTGCGCTGAGGAGTACCCGTTCCATTCACAGGAAATCATACAGGAAGAGACCTCAAAATATCCTGAGGTCGAGGGATTGTCACCGGCTGTATTCGATGATGAAGTCTGTAAAATATGGGGGGTTAAAAAAGTGTCGGGCCGCGAAAACGAACCCATCAAAAGCGACTTGCCCGTACTGCTAATCAGCGGGGAATACGACAATGAAACGCCCGTAAAATGGGCGGCTTCAATGACGGCCAACCTGTCCAATAGCTACCATATGGTGTTTACGGGTTGGAAACATACCCCTACAACAAATTGGGGCAATACATGTGCCATGCAAGCGGTAAATGATTTTTTCAACAACCC
>Ga0272441_10000505_pt1 | contig 88710 bp, 78 predicted proteins | sample SSMProp6N_FD_193582 | JGI IMG/M metagenome (GOLD analysis project Ga0272441, IMG submission 193582) | Marine sediment archaeal communities from Little Sippewissett salt marsh, Falmouth, MA, United States - SSM-Prop-6N | ecosystem: Environmental > Aquatic > Marine > Wetlands > Sediment ... | reverse complement strand
AAGCTGTACGCTTCAGCGCGATACTTAAGGCCATTGGTGTGAATATATTCAGGGCAACGGCGGTGAGAAGGGCGTTAATGCCGTCTTCTGATCGCTTTTCATCTCTTATTCTATGTTTTATGAGCAAAGTACACCATTTTGCAGCCAGATTGGGTTCGATTATTAAGCGGCATATGAAATATTTGCCAGACAACATTCTATGCTATAATATTAAGCCGGTTTTCGCTTCCTGACTTTTTGCGAGACCATCAATATTGGTATCACTTGGGATTATTTATAGTGAACGACAGACAAATAGAATTTGATAACAGAAAGAAATACAATGATGGTATTATCTACAGAGCTGACAACATCTGTTGTGATCCAAATAAAAAAGGTGATCTTTATATTGATGAATTATTGAAAGTAAAATTTTCTATTATAAGAGAATATCTTCCCCATAATCTGCCTGTATTGGACTTATGTTGCGGCTCCGGTCTTCATCTTATTAGCCTTTCAAATGAAATATCAACCGGTATAGGTATGGATTACAGCAAGCCATTCATCATCAAGGCTCAACAAGATGCTGAAATACATGAACATATTCATTTCCTAATTGGAAATGCGCGATGCCTTCCAATGAAAGATCAATCAGTTGGTTGTGTATTTTCCCTTTCATCACTTTATACAATTCCTGGCACCCAAGATATCATTAAGGAAATATCAAGAATTTTGATGCCGGGAGGTAAATGCATCATTGAATTAGGCAACTCTCATTCTCTTAATATGGTGGTTTGCAAGCAGTATCCTGAAATAGCGCAACCCTGTTTTCTTAAAATACAACATATGTATGACATGATTGATCAAGCAAATCTCAAGATACTACGACATAATGCATTCCAGATACTTCCCCTATGGGGAGACCGGCCCAAATGGCTATATCCCCTTTTACATCCTTTCTGGAACAGAATTATGAAAATAAAAATCAATGGAAAGATGGTTGATGAAATTATCAGCAATATTCCATTTATAAAACGTTTCGCCTTCAGGCATATCTTCGTGTGCGTAAAAAAATAAGATACTATATCTGTCCCGAATCGAAACAAGTATGAAACTGTTTCTCATAGCAGGCGCGAGACCCAACTTTATGAAGATCGCACCCATTGTGCGGGTACTGAGAAGTCATACAGACGGGATCATTGACTGGGAGCTTGTCCATACAGGTCAGCATTACGATCATAATATGTCAGCCACATTTTTCCAGGATCTCAACATCCCTGAACCTGACTATTTTCTTGATGCAGGCTCTGGTTCACATGCCCAGCAGACAGCAAAGATCATGATCAAATTTGAGGAAATCTGTGTAAAACAGCAACCCGATATGATAGTGGTGGTGGGTGATGTAAATTCCACATTGGCCTGCAGCATTGTGGCAAAAAAGATAGGGATTGATGTTGCGCATATCGAAGCGGGTTTGAGGAGTTTTGACAAAACAATGCCCGAGGAGATCAATCGCATTGTCACCGACGCTATCTCAGACTACCTCTTTACCACTGAGAAGACTGCCAATGATAATCTTATCAGAGAAGGCAAACCAAAAGAGAAGATTTATTTTGTCGGTCATGTCATGGTGGACAATCTGATTTATCAAAAGGAAAGGTTGCAGAATATTGATCCTGCTGAGCTCTCAACATACTGTTATAAGAGAGAGTATACCAAATATATATTCTTAACCCTACACCGCCCGGCAGCAGTAGATAACAAGGAAACCCTTTCAGACATCGTCGAGACAATCAATAGAATATCCCTGGAAACACCCATTATATTCCCTGTACACCCCAGAACAAAAAAGATGCTCAGTTCCTTTGGGCTGAAGCTCTCGAATCAAATATTATCATTATCCCCTCTGAACTTCAAAGAATCTCTTTTCTGGTGGAAGGATGCGATCTTTGTCATGACTGACAGCGGGGGTCTCCAGGAAGAGACAACGGCTCTCGGAATACCATGCTTTACATTACGGGATAATACTGAGAGGCCTGTCACTGTGACCGAAGGAACCAATACGATTATCGGAACTAAAGGCATCTCTATCTGGAATGCATATAGGTCTTTCATGGCAGGAAACATCAAACAGGGTCAAATTCCCGAGTTGTGGGACGGCCGATCTGCAGAAAGAATTGTCAATATCCTAAGTCACATATAATCAATATCTGATTTGATAATATATAAAATGGATCCACATAAAAACATCAAGAGAAGTGTTGTAGATATTCATTCCCATAGTGAGATATGATCATTTTTGAGTAAAAATTGGTGGCACATTCGACCTTGTAAAATCATTTTAGGTCATTGAACATTTTTCAAAACCGGGGGATTCCCTGAATGACCTGAAAAGGCTTGGTATGAATAAGGAACTAACACCGCTAGATTTTTTTGGATATGGATAACATCTCAACATGGGTAGATATGCCATCATCAGGAGTGGGACAAAGGCTGCCAGAGTAATATCTATTTTTTTCCAAAATTATAAGATATTATTAGAATTATATTTAAACGATGAATACAATACAGAATCCCCATGTAGATGCATATTTAAGGTCAAAATATGCCGGAGTTTTCTCGGAAGCTGCTATAACAAACCATCTGAGGGATTATGTCGGGATGGAATATGCGTCTCAAATGATTAATTGGGTCCTTCAGGAGTACCCTCACCCTGAAAAAATCCTTGATATTGGCTCTGGGTTCGGCTCATTTGTGCTCTTATGTAGAAAAAACGATATCGATGCAGTGGGCATAGAACTCTCTGATTTTGAGGTTAATTTCGCACGTGAACGCCTGATGAATCAGTGTCCTCAAGATGATCCTAAGCGCATATATTTAAATGGAGATGCACTGCATATTCCATTTCCAGATCAAAGCTTTGGTGCTGTTACACTTTTTAATGTCATGGAACACATCAATGATACGAAAGCCCTACTTACGGAAGTGAACCGTGTGCTCAAAACAGGTGGACATTTATTTGTAGTGTGCCCTAACTATGCGGCATTTAGAAAAGAGGCGCATTACCACATACCATGGATACCGGGACTCCCGCGATCTTTTGCACAATATTATATACACCTCTTTGGAAAGAACCCGCAGTTCTTTGAGGAAAGCATCTTTTGCACGACCCATCTGGGCGTACTCCATGCCCTTAGTAAGGGAGGATTCAGGATCTTTCATGATGCTCATGAGGATTTTAAAGAGAAACTGACTGATCTGGATTCCATAAGAATTCATAAAATCAGGATGATAGCGAAACTGTGTAAAAAATATCATATGCTATGGCTGATATCCCTGTTGATTCGTGCCTCCGTCTTGAAAAACAAAATCTTCTTCTTAAATCCCATCAGGGACTCAACCATAGTGCATGCTGTAAAGAATTAAGGGATATAATGCCTCCATTACTTGTCATTATTCCGGACAAACTCTCTGACATTGTAAGCAAGGGTGAGATTGCAGCTAGATATTACAATCCAGGGAATCTATTCGATGAGGTACATATCCTTATGATTAGCGATGACAGGGTTGACCCGCACAAGGTGCAAAAAACAGTAGGTGATGCCAGACTTTTTCTCCACAACCTTCCGCTTCCGGATTATAAAAGGTCATTGGGTTATAATCCCTGGATGCTCAGGTCCTGGTCTAAACCCGCTGTTGATCTTTCAAAAAGCATCAAACCCTGTATGATACGGTGTTACGGGAATTGGATGAACGGTTTTGTTGCAAGCAGAATAAAGAAAAAACTGGGCATTCCATACATAGTATCAATGCATACGGAACCTGATGAAAGCTTGCGTGAAAGGCTGACCAATCACTCTGAAATAAATTATTGGAATTCCATGAAAAAGATTGAAAAGATAACTCTTAAATATGCGGATCTTGTAATCCCTGTATATCAATCCATTATACCGTACCTCGTAAAGATGGGGATATCTAGATACGAAGTCGTCTATAATGTTATTAGTCCTGACAACCTTGTAAGGAAAAATGATTATCATCTCCATAGTCCTGTCCGCATCCTATCTGTCGGCCGACATTTCCAGGGAAAGAATCCGGATAATATCATCAGGGCTGTAGGGATCATGTCCAATGTACACCTTAATCTCGTGGGTGATGGTCCTTATCAGGAACACCTTGAGCATCTTGCAATGGAATGCAACTTGACAGACAATATTTCATTCCATCGTTCAATACCCAATGATGTCCTCTGCAAGCAGCTTCCTGAGTATGATATTTTTGTTGTTCATTGCGATTATCTAGGGATAAGCAAGACAGTATTGGAGGCTTCTTTAACCGGACTGCCAATAGTTATAAACAGAAGAGCAGGTAAGCAGGTCCCTGAACTTCAAGGAGATCACATAATGCTGGTGGAAAATTCCCCAAAAGGTTATTCCGATGCTCTGATCAAATTGATCTCCAATGATCTTTTTAGAGAACAACTTGGCAAAAGGGCCTACGCATATGCACAGGATCACTGGAACCCGGAAAAAACCGAGGCCAGATATGTTGATCTCTACAGGCAAATCCTTCAGGAACAAGGAATTGTTAACATATAGAAGGCAAAAAAGTAGTGCTGAATAGTCATTTAAAGCACCTGCATTTCCAAGACTCATAGCCTTTATCAAACAGAATTACACCTAGCCAAAAGAGCACCTCATAACCAGTACACAAGCGAGTTAACAAAATGTCAAATATACTCATAATACATCAGCCGATGCAGTTTTACTCCCGGATAGTCCAGAAAGTTGTCCCTCATTTACCTGCCTTCAAGAGGCTCTACTACCAGGCAATCTACAAGGCAAATCCAAGATCACTTGACTATTGTCTCGAGAGCATCCTGAAAAGAGAAGAGAAAGATTTTCTCGAGGTGATCGCCCTCCCCTCTAAAGGAGAAGAAATCAGTCTGGCCGGAAAGTTCAACCGTTTCACTACAGCCCGAACCCGTAAAGACCTGTTGGAGGAGGTATCAAAGAGGATTGGAGAATCCGATTCCTTAATCCTGCTCTATCCGGATGCCATTGGCCAAGGATATGACAAGATCGAATCCGTTGTCCTGGAGTCGGGCAAACAGGTATATGTCCTGAACGGCCGAAAACGCTACTTTGAACTGACCGGAGAGACACTCAAGGGGCTTAAAGTCAGGAGAATCCTTGAAAAGTGTTTCCTCCTGGAAATTCTCTTTTCCATCCTCTTCCCCTTCATCAGTGTCCCATACTTCCTCTACGAATACCTCACCCGGAGCCTTTGGGAGGGAACCACCAGAGATAAACCGGAAAAACGACTGCATGCATTGCCACCGGAAGGATTCTCAGAGAAGAATACTGATACAACAGATATTGAAAAGTACTGGGCGGACAATCCTCAGACATACGGAAAGGAAGACGGTAAGGCCAAATATGAGGATCCTACAGGAAATCAAATCAACCTTGATCTTGGCAACAAGGCATTTTTTGACAAGGTTGACGAGACCTTCTACTCCTGGAATAAACCTCTTCACCAGAGCGAAGGTGATTCGTTCCTACCCTTTGCCAAGATATTCGACTATAAGGCCTATGCAGGCAAAGAGGTCCTCGAAATAGGCTGCGGCATGGGTACCATGGCCATGAACTGGGCCCTGAGAGGGGCGCACATCTCGGCAGTTGATTTGAACACAACATCGGTTCACCAGACACAAAATCGCTTCAAGATCTATGATCTTACGGGCACTATCATACAGGCGGATGCCAGAACCCTCCCTTTCCCGGATAAGAGTTTTGACTATATATACTCATGGGGTGTTTTGCATCATTCGCCCTACATGGAAAAATCTTTCATGGAGATATACAGGATTCTTAAACCGGGTGGAAAAGTCGGCATTATGCTATACAACCGCAACTCGTTTTTGTACTGGTATATGATCAGATATATCGAGGGTATAGTTCATTCAGAGGGCTCTTTTCTCTCTCCGGTAGAACTCTCAAGCCGCTATGGAGATGGTGCACGTTCGGAAGGCAATCCTTACACATACCCGGTAACACGCAAAGAAATCCTAAGACGTTTTATGCCGGAATTCCATGACATAAGGATCCAAATTTTTGGTACGGATATCGACTGGATGTTTTCAATGCTCTGCACCCCATACAATAAGATCTTACCATTATCCCTTAAAAAGAGATATGCCCGAAAATTCGGGTGGAGCATGTGGATAGAGGCACGAACCACATGATTAGTTCATTTTTGCCTCTAAAAAACACATAATGATCATGCCGCTGATCAGGATAATAAGAAACAGGCTTTACCAGTCTAAAGACCTTCAAAAAAGACATAGCTCCTATAGTAGACTAACCAGCAGGCAGAACATAACAAGGCCTTATCTCATTATCTCGTTTGATTGCGACACACCCCAGGATGTCGCTGCATCACTAGAGTTCATACCGTGGTTTATAGAAAGAAATATAAAAGCAGTCTTTGCAGTACCCGGAACCAGGCTAGAGGCATCATCTGCTGATTTTAAAAACATTTTTCAGATGGGTTTCGAATTCATGAATCACGGATATTTAGAACATGCCGCATATGACAATGACAAAAAAGCGTATTACAGCATCACTTGGTACCATGAGATGCATCCTGATGAGATACTACAGGATATTCTGAATGGCCACAGGGCTGTCCTAGAAACAACAGGCCTCTCCCCTAAAGGATTCAGGGCCCCTCATTTCGGCCATCTCACTAAAAAGGACCTAGACACGGTCTACTCGACCATCATCTCCTTGGGATACACATATTCAACCACAACAGTTCCTCAACTTGGGCTGGACCATGGTGCAGTATATGAGCCGATACCGGGTCTCTTCGAATTTCCCCTGACAGGGACCTACGACAATCCTAACATACTCTTAGATTCATGGCAGTTCCTTGCAGCCCCTAAACGAATTTATTCTGCCGACGACTATATGGTTCAATTCAGGAAACTGGTGGATTATTATGGAGGGAGGCATTTGCCTTGCATATTGAATCTTTATGTTGATCCATGTCATGTACTCAATTTTCCAGGGTTCTTCCAGTGTCTGGATTACGCCATAGAAAAGGAAATCGCCATAACAACGTATTCTGACATCTTATCATCTCTCAATCCTGCCTAAGCATACCATGTGTGGGATAGTCGGATGTATAAACCGGTTTTCACCTGTCGATCATGAATTGATCGAAATGATGTGTTCCGTGATTAGGCATCGTGGACCTGATGACAATGGGATCTTCTGCAGGCAATCCGTAGGAATAGGTATGCAGCGGCTTAGTATTTTAGATATTAAAGGAGGTCATCAACCAATTTTCAATGAAGATAATTCTCTGGCCATTGTGTATAACGGTGAGGTTTATAACTATAAAGAATTGTATCAAGACCTATTGCGCAAGGGTCACCAGTTCCGATCCAGGTGTGATACAGAGGTAGTCATCCACCAATTTGAGGAACAAGGGATTCACAGTCCACAATCCTTAAACGGAATGTTCGCATATGCCATCTGGGATGATAACTCCGGAAAGCTCTTTATGGCGCGAGACCGTATTGGGATAAAACCATTGTATTACTACTTTGATGGAAACCGATTTTTCTTCGCCTCTGAGATAAAGTCCCTGTTGGTAAAAGGAGGAGTTGAAAAAAGCCTAAACATCAAAGCACTCTGGGATTATCTTACCTTCCGTTATGTACCTGAACCTGATACAATATGGGAAGGAATAAAAAAATTACCCCCTGCCCACTGGCTTGAATTGGATACAAAGACCTGGAGTTGTACACTTAAGAAATACTGGGATATGCCCTTTGCATCGGATAAAATAATAGCAGAACAAAAACCTGAGTCGTTATATCTTGAAGAGTTCAAAAACCTCTTTGAGGATTCGGTATCTAGACATTTACAAGCGGATGTTCCTGTCGGTATCCTATTGAGCGGCGGGCTCGATTCATCAGCTGTGATGGCTGCTGTCAACCAGATCCGTCCTGAGAAAACATATGCATTCTCTATAGGGTTTAAGGATGGCGGCGAATACAATGAACTGCCTTTTTCCAGGGAGGCAGCGCAACACCTTAACATTGACCCCTTTGAGATAACGATGGATCACAAGGATTTTATCGATTTTTTACCGGAATTTGTATATCTTACAGATGAACCTTTGGCCGACCTGGCTTCGATTCCTCTATATTATGTATCCAAACTTGCAGCAGGACATGTCAAGGTTGTATTGTCAGGCGAAGGAAGCGATGAGGTTTTGTGCGGATACGATTTTGAGAATCTCTATAAGATGATGGAAACAAAGCGTCATTCAAAGAAATTGCCCTACTACTTGAAAAAATACATCCTTAAGCCATTCATGAATATAGAAACGTCTAATGGATATTATGATTTTCCCAGTCATTCGCGAATATCCATGACGAACTTCTTTTCAGAGGAAGATAAGAAGTCCCTTTTCATCTCTTCTCCTGATTGTTCCGAATCATTAAAACTTATCCTGGAATACTATCGGAGAGTCCCCTCACTTCACCCGATGAATAAAATATTGTACATGGCCAGTCAGTCATGGCTTGTGGAAGACCTGCTCATGAAGGCAGATAAAATGACCATGGCCAATTCACTGGAGCTACGTGTTCCTTTTCTTGATCACCGTATCGTAGAGTGGGCTGCGAGACTTCCTGTCTCCATGAAGATCGGCTATCTACAAGGTCAATTGGTGACAAAAAAAATCTTGCGAATGTATGCTAAAGACAAAATACCTCAGAGCATCATATCCCGCCCTAAAAAAGGGTTTCCGGTTCCTGCATACAATTGGCTGTCAGGAGAGTTGAAGCCCTTTGTCTCGGATGTACTGAATGGGAGTAGTCATTGCCTATCAATTTTTGAGAAAGAGGAATTGTTCGCTCTTGTAAAAAAAGGTACATCTATAAACGCAGGGATTACGGACAGACACAAGCTGTGGCATCTGCTTATTCTAGAGCTATGGATGCAACGGTGGCTGTCAAACTGAGTATGAGACTCCTCGTTGTATCATATGCATTCCCTCCCTGGCTATCGCCCCGTTCAGTACAGTCCGAGCGACTCCTTAACCACCTGTCAGAACGGGGATATGAGATTACCGTAGTATCTGCATGCACGGACCAGCTCGGAGTTCCATTAGACGAGGAACTGGTTAAGATGTTGAATAACAAGATAAAACATTTGCCGATCATTGAGCCCCGGTATCGTTTTTTAGAATATCTGAAAAACCATTATACAACTCTACAAAAAATCCCCGATACAGCCAACACATGGATACCATGGGCATATCATGAATGCAGGAAGATAGCTTCATACTATGATCTCCTACTGACATACAGCACACCAGTGTCTGACCATGTACTCGGATATCTCATCAAGCGCAGATATCCTGATCTGCCTTGGGTGGCATTCTTTAGTGATCCCTATATGGTCAATCCTTATATAAGATTATCGGGTATCGAAAAAAAAATTAACGGATGGCTGGAAAAGCTCATCATCAAGAATGCCGATACGGTTATTTTCGTGAACGAGCATACACGAAGAAAGACCCTGGCAAGGCACCATCATGGCTATTCAGGCAAAACAATAGTTATTCCACATGCCTTTGATGAAACCCTTTATGGAACAAACAATGAAACAAATAAGATCTTGACCATTAGGCACATGGGAGATTTTTATGGTGAGAGGACGCCTGAACCGCTATTAAAGGCTCTTTCGCTCATGAGAAAGGAAGATCCTGAAAATCTCAACAGGATTACAATAGAATTCTACGGGAATTACAACAAGGCAGTCAGAGAAATGATAATTAAATACGGAATGCAGGATTTAGTCTTTTATAGGGGCCAGGTAAATTACTTTCATAGTCTAAGGCTAATGGCAACATCCGATGTCCTTTTGGTAATAGATTCACCCTCGGAAGAAAACCTTTTCCTTACATCAAAGGTTATCGACTACCTCGGAGCCAATGTCCCTATTCTTGCCATAACACCTGCAAAAGGGCCAACAGCAGATCTCATGCGCAGTATAGGGTATGCCTCATATGCTGCCTACGACACTGCTAGCATTGCAAGGCAGATACTAGAATACATGGAGCTCAAAAAATCAGGCAATATATCGAAAAACATCCCGGAAAAAATTTATGAACGCTACAGGATCGACAACATAGCTCGTGACTATACAGAGCTATTCAAACACCTTGTATCCAAATCAATATTCAGCACTGCAGGAGAAATACAATAGAAAAACTCGTCTTTGTTTGTCCTGAACACAAGGTACGGCTCAGTGCAAATGAAGCACATAAGGTGTATCAGTGCCCACAGGGCTGTGTATTTCCAATAATCGGGAATATCTCACGTTTTGAATCAGCAGACAATTATGCATCATCATTTGGACTACAGTGGAACAAATTCAGCAAGACACAGCTGGATTCATATACAGGCCTGTCGATATCCCAAAAAAGGCTTGCAAGAATTTGCGGAGGAGACCTTGATGTGTTTTGCAACGCCAGGGTTTTGGAAGCCGGATGCGGGGCAGGAAGATTCACCGAGATCATGCTGCAGGCCGGGGCTAAGGTATTCGCAGTCGATATCTCAATGGCTGTAGAGGCAAACTATACTAATTGCCATTCATACCCTGATTATTTTGTCTGCCAGGCGGATATATTAAATCTGCCTGTTCAACCAGAACAGTTTGATGTAGTCATCTGCGTGGGAGTAATTCAACATACACCGAATCCTGAGCAGACAATGAGTGTTCTCTGTTCCCATGTAAAACCCGGCGGCATGCTCTTACTCGATCATTACACATATGGTTATGCAACAACACCTGTTAGAAAATGGCTGCGCTCATATCTTAAAAGAAAATCCAAAGAATACTCTATGAGATTTGTACAGAACCTTTGCAAAACATTGTGGCCATTACATAAGCTTATCTTCCAAATGAAACGAGTCCCCATATTAAAAAGATTGCGCCCGATTTTTTTGTACTGGTCTCCCCTTGTGGATTATCATGATGCATATCCTGATCTGGACAAAAAACTTCTTTTTGAATGGGCAATCTTGGACACACACGACACACTCACAGATTACTACAAGCATCTCCGCAGCGCAGAGCAAATTTCGCACCACCTAAAAAACTGCGGGATGACAGACATAATTGCGGCCTATGCAGGCAATGGTGTAGAAGTACGTGCAAAAAAACCTGGGTATAATTCAAACTAAAAACCATGTGCGGCATTTGCGGAATCTGGGGTAAATCAGACAGCAATTCACTGGATGCTATGGCGGCAGCTATGCACCATCGCGGCCCGGATGATTGCGGGGTTTTTCGCGAAGAGGGCATAGCACTTGGGATGACAAGGCTTGCCATCCTAGATATCTCCCGTGCCGGTCACCAACCCATGTGTAACCCTGATGGAAATATCTGGATCGTATACAACGGAGAGGCTTACAATTACCGAGAAGAACGAAATATTCTATCAAAAAAAGGATATAGCTTCAGGTCCGGATCTGATACCGAGGTGGTTCTTCGTATGTATGAGGCCTATGGAGACGATTTTCTAAAACGAATCCGAGGCATGTTTGCATTGGCCATCTATGATAAACGCAAAGGGCCAGGGCATCAACGACTCCTCCTTGCAAGAGATCATCTTGGCATCAAGCCCCTTTTATATGCGCATTCAAAAGGCTGCTTCATCTTCGCGTCCGAGATAAAGGCAATACTAGCAAATTCTTTCATCGAAAGGCGTTTCGATCCTGAAGCACTGCGTCTTCTTATCACCCACGGCTCCATACCACAGCCGCTTACAGCCATTTCAGGAGTTAGGATGCTCATGCCAGGTCATCTCATGATCATTGAGGCCGGCAAGGAAAGGATAGCTCGATTCTGGAATCTTGAAACAGACAGGGTGGCGGATTTAAGAAACAGGCCATATCAGGAACAGGTCGAAAGGATGAAAGCAGCCCTTGAAGAATCGGTGCGGCTCCAGTTAGTCAGCGATGTGCCGATCGGGGCATTCTTAAGTGGCGGGATCGATTCATCCCTTTTGGTAGCACTCATGATGAAAACACAGAACTCAATTGTTAAAACATTTTCCGTCGGCTTTGAGCAGGAAGGTAGATCTATTGACGAGACTGATGTTGCTCAGAAAACAGCCCACATACTCGGCACTTCCCATAATCGCGTTTTGGTGACCGGCCAAGATGTAAGAGATCGTATCACACATATAGCTTCGGCCCTTGATCAACCTTCGGTTGATGGCGTCAATTCATATTTCGTCTCCCTTGCTGCAAAAAAGGGATCGACCGTGGCAATCTCAGGGACCGGAGGAGATGAGCTTTTTGCCGGTTATCCATGGTTTATTAATATGGCGAAGGCAACATACAAGGACTCGCAAAAACCATTATGGGAAAAGACCGGATCACTGATCTCATCTGCTTCAAGGCTTCGTTTTTTCAATTCCATGATAAAAACCCGACTGGGCAGCATTATCGATCAGCTTCGTGGCCAGGATGGCTTTGTTCCACGTTATGCCCGGCAATTTCAGATCTTCGGTCCTTATGGAACATCCAAAATATTGTCTAAGGACCTACACCAACAATGTCTTATAGGTCAGGAACCTTCCAATGATTTATCATTTGTGGATGAGCTGCCGGAAGGCTCGCCAGTAGAGAGGGTATCTGCCCTTTGCTTAAGAGGATACACACAGAATCAACTCCTTCGTGATATCGATGCTGTAGCCATGAGCCATTCTCTCGAGGTGCGTGTCCCTTTTCTGGATCCGGTCATTGTCGATATGGCCCTATCCCTGCCCGATAGTATAAAACTGGGGGATCCATCGCATATCAATAATGTACCATCAAACGACTACCGTACTACCGGAATAAAAAAAATTCTTATTGACGCCGGACGCGATCTGCTTCCGAACGACATAGATCTTCAATCCAAAAGGGGATTTGCAATGCCTTTTCAGTCTTGGCTCAAAGGACCTTTGAAGGATGTCTTCGACGATACACTTGCGTCCACTACCATTCGCAGGAGGGGTTTCTTTAATGCTTTGCAGGTGCAGCATATAAAAGACACCTTCATCAAAGGAACCGAAAACTGGGCTAAACCATGGCTGTTGATGATTACCGAGCTATGGTGCAGAGAAGTCCTCGATAGATAATATACTATGAAACAATCAATCTCACATTCTCAGAATCCTACAAAAGTTCTCTTCCTGGCATGGGGGTATTCAATTCATGCCCGGCGTCGTATCCAGATTTTTCTCGACGACCCGTCCTTTAAGGTGGCAGTGGTTTCCACTCACGCATATAATTTTCCCGGTGCTAAAAACATCATTCTTGAGGGCATCCCGAGTGAAACAAATCATCCTGATAAAATCAACTCAAGTGCCACTAATAGCTTCCTGCAAAATGTGAGGAAAAAAATCGATATCCTGCGACATATCCTCGACCCGAGGCCTTTCATAATCTTTTACCGCATCCTATCTTCAGAAGGCAAGAAATCATGGGGCGGGCATCTTCTCGCCCTGCTCTCATTTTTTTCCATTCCACGCCAAAGATATCGGATGCTCAATGATTTAAAAATCCTCAGGTCGTCCATACGGGAATTCAAGCCAGATGTCATTTTTTTACAAACACTCATCTATCCGTGCTATCTGGCCTTATTTTTACCCTCTTCAATCCCGATGATCATCACCTTCTGGAACGGGGATATCCTCTGGTGGACACAATGGGACGGGATTGAACGGCTAGTAAAAAAACAACTTGTACGTAAAGGGACACAACGAGCAAAAGCCATAACAGTTAATTCTCAAGATGCCTATAATGTTTGTCTCCAGTATGGCGTTGAAGAGAGTAAAGTTCATTTGATCCATTATCCAGGGGTTGATCTTGATCGTTTTAAACCGTCTGACAAAAATACTGCTCGTGATGATCTGAACATTACCTCTCGATACGTCATACTCAGCCCACGCGGATTGGGTGAGTATCTGAATACCGAAATTATTCTTGAAGCAGCCTCTCTGGTGCTTAAAAAACACCCTGACACCCTTTTCATCTTCCTTTCCGGCTCAAATACCGAGATCATAAGGCACCAGGACATCGCCCTCAAGCTCGGAATCTCTTCCCAATGCAGGTGGGAAGGGTATGTCTCATGGGAAAACATGCCGTTGTATTATAATGCTGCTGATGTAATGGTTTCCATATCCTCCCAAGATTCCCTTCCCAATTGTATGCTTGAGGCCATGGCATGCAATCTTCCTGTTATTATGGGCGATATTCCTCAAATCCGCAAATGGATTACTGATAGAGACAACGGTTTTCTAATACCCCCTCTTGATGTAGAAGCCTTAGCAAACACAATATCGTTCATCCTGAACAATCAGGCACAAAACATCGCCATAACGCAAAAGAATGCACATCTGGTTAGCCAGGAATTTGATTCAAGGGTATGTTCAGATAAAATGAGATATCTTACTCATCAGATTGCTAATAATAAACACATATCTATCGGTGGGAGCAACAATGGAAAAGCATAAGAAAATAGCCTTTCTATCCCATATTTTACCACCGGATCCATCAGGACAGTCTGTAATGTTATATCGATTAATACAGGGGATTCCCGACAATGAATATTTCATGATCTCCTGCAAAAATTACCTTAATAAAACTAATAATCCTGGGACAACCCAAAGGCTCCCCGGCCAATACTTTTCCCTTGAGCCCATCATGCAGGCACCTGTAATAAAGTGGTCTATCTTAAAAGAGTTCTGCATACTACTGAATGCCTTATGGGGAATATTGAGACGTACCAAACAAATAAAAGGTATTCTAAAGAAAAAAGGTCCATGTTCACTCTTGATAGCCTGTACCGGTGATTTGTATGATCTACCGGCAGGATATTTGGCCAGCAAACAGTTGGGAATTCCTTTCATTCCATATATTTTCGATTACTATGCATATCATTGGGCAGGATTTGGGGGAGCTCTTTCCAGGCTTATGGAACCGATGCTCCTTAAAAATGCAAGCGGTGTCATCGTAACAAATGAATGTATGCAAAAGGAGTATTTATCTCGATATAAGGTTCCAAGCATCATTATCCATAATCCATGCACTTTACCAAATCTGAAAGAAGCAGGTAAAAATGAGAAAATATTCGATCCCATGAAAAAAAATATTGTATATACGGGCTCGATCTATCACGCTCATTATGATGCATTCTGCAATCTTATTAAAGCTATTCAGAAGTTGAAAAGAGATGATATCATTCTTCATTTATACTGTTCACAGCCTGAATCTCTCCTGAAAAGAAACGGCATTCGTGGCACAATGGTTAGATACCATCCACATATCGTCGAATCGGAAGTATCTCGGGTATTGCGGCAGGCAGATATACTTTTTCTTCCTCTTGCATTTAATTCCCCAATCCCACGGTTAGTTAACACCTCATCACCCGGGAAAATAGGCGATTACTTGTCTGTTGCACGACCCATCCTTGTACATGCACCTCATAATTCATTTTTGAGTTGGTTCTTTTATAAAAACAAGTGTGGTATTGTTGTAGATAAAGACGATCCTCAATTATTGGCATCGGAATTAGAGAAACTTCTGACACAAAAGGAACAGCAGATGAAATTGGGAAAATTTGCAAGACAAACAGCTGAACAATATTTCGACATCGGTCATAACAGGGTGCTCTTTTGGGATTATATCAAATCATTCATTTAGTTTTTAAGTCTTTACTCTTTCATAGGAAAGCTTACACTAAAAAGCTAAACATATAGATTCCACTGAAAAATAGATTACAAATAGTGAATTCAAACTTGTGCTGATTCATTCTTCGAAATAATGGTGGCGTGGTGAATATACTCCATATAAGTAATACAGATTTGGTAGGGAAAAGATTCAATGGTTTTTATATGGATAAATTAGCAAACAAAGATGCCAGCACTTTTAATATGGCAGTATGGGTCAAGGAATCTGATAGCCTAAACGTTCATGAATTGAATCGGGGTATTCTTCCTTACATAAATCCGTTTGTTTCAATGCTTAATAACAGGCTTGCCCTTGAAGGGCTTCTAGGTCTCGGATCCTTTGTTCTTCCGTACAAGCCTTTCTTTAAAAAAGCAGATATCGTTCATCTTCAACTGATAAATACAAATCACTTCTTCAGCATATTGGCCCTACCGAAACTGAACCGCTGCAAACCTCTGGTATGGACTATCCATGATTGTTGGCCAACTACTGGTATGTGCATTTATTCTTTTGAATGTCAGAAATGGTTGAGCGGCTGCAGTGGCATGTGTCCTTACCCAAGAGGCAAATCCATACTCAGACATTTCACTCCTGCATTTCATTGGATGATTAAAAAAAAGGTATACAAATCCCTAGATATAGAGCTTATCGCAGCATCAAAATGGATTCAGGATCGAGTACAGAAAAGCCCCCTACTGAAACATCTCCCCTGTCATCTCATCCCCTTTGGAATCGATCTTAATACCTTTTACCCCAAGGATAAAAAGCTTAGCCGTTCAAAATTGGGCATCGACCATGAAGGAAAAATCATAGCATTCAGAGGAACTAGATTGAAAAATGGTCAGTTCAAAGGTACAAAATGGCTACTGGAGGCTCTGCAAAAGTACACCCCCAATGAACCTACAAGCCTTGTAATTCTTGAGGATGGGAGAGATTTTGAAAGTTTATCCTCAAAATACAACATAATTAATCTTGGCTGGATCGATAACGACAAGAAAATATCTGATATATTGTCTGCTGCGGATATATTTCTTATGCCTTCCATTCAAGAGGCATTTGGTCTTATGGCAATAGAAGCTCTTGCATGCGGTACTCCAGTTGTTGTTTTTAAAGGCACTGCACTACCTGACGTGATTAAAGCTCCTTATGGAGGAATCGCTGTTCCTTCTAAAAACAGTACTGCCCTGGCAAAAGCTATAAAGACATTATTAGATGATGACGATCTACGAAAAAATATAGGAAAGAATGGCAGAAAGATCGCTGTTGAGGAATATTCATTGAAGTTGTACATGGAAAGACATATGCGTCTATATACATCTATACTCAGTAAACGGTCTGAGTTAAAATCATCTACTATTACCATAAGAGAATAGCTTTGCTGGATCGCAGAAAAGGAGAATCCAAGAATGCGGATATTGATTCTAAGCGGTGACGGAATGCTCGGACATAAAGTTTTCCAGAGACTTCAGAAACGTTTTGATGTGTATGTAACCTTTCACGATCATGACAGCCAATCGCGAAAACATCCGATCTATCACGAATTTGACACCTCTCGTATAATAGACTCTCTTGATGCTCTGGACATTGACAGCCTGGAAAAGACCATAGAACAGATAAAACCCGCTGCTGTAGTCAATTGTATCGGTATAGTCAAACAACGGGATGATGCAAAGGCAGCTATTCCATCCATCAAGGTGAATGCTCTGTTTCCCCACATTCTGTCAGATATATGCAAAAAATATGGGGCTAGGCTAGTCCAGTTATCAACAGACTGTATATTCTCAGGTCTGAGAGGTAATTATACTGAATCTGATTTACCAGACCCTGTTGATCTCTATGGCCGTACAAAACTTTTAGGAGAGATTAATAGACACGGCTGCTTAACACTTCGAACATCCATAATCGGTTGGGAACTAAAACGCCATGCAAGCTTGCTGGAATGGTTTGCTGCACAAAGAGGCAGAACCATAAAAGGTTATAGAAAAGCGATCTATACTGGTCTGTCCACATCCATATTGGCTGAATTGATCGGTGATCTCCTGGAAACCCGGCCTGATCTCTTCGGCATTTATCAGGTGGTCAGCAGCCCTATCACAAAATACGATCTCTTGATGCGCTTGAGAAATGCACTGGGATGGACAGACATTACCATAGAACCGGATGATGTATTCCATTGTGATCGCAGTCTGGATGGCAGTCGCTTTACCGGCGCTACCGGATGGCATGCACCTGAATGGGAAACTATGATAAAAGGCCTTGCCGATGAATGGCCTGTGTATGAACAATGGAGGAAATCAAACCCATGAAGAACAAACCATTGGATGGCAAACGAATACTGGTAACCGGCGGCACAGGGTCGCTTGGACATGTGCTTGTCCGTCGCCTGTTGACTTCGGAGATGGGCCAGCCGAAAAAGATCATTGTCTTTTCCCGTGATGAGGCCAAGCAGCATGCCATGCGCATAGAGTACCTGCACCGCATTGCACCCACGGATGAGGTAATCTATAATAACTTTAAACAGCTCCTGGAGTTCAGGATCGGTGATGTGCGCAATTTTCACAGTATAGCATCAGCGCTACGAGATGCAGATGTAGTGTTCAACGCAGCAGCCCTCAAGCAGGTGCCTGCATGCGAATATTTCCCGTATGAGGCGGTTCAGACAAACATCAGCGGTCCGGAAAATATCATCCGCACCATTCGCGAGCACAGACTGCCCATAGAGACGGTTGTGGGTATATCCACTGACAAGGCCTGCAAACCGGTCAATGTTATGGGTATGACCAAGGCCATTCAGGAACGTGTTTTTATACGCGCTAATATAGACTGTCCAGATACCCGGTTCGTCTGTGTTCGCTATGGTAACGTATTGGCCTCAAGGGGTTCTGTCATCCCTCTATTCCTCGAACAAATCAGAAACAACGGACCTGTGACCATAACAACCCCGGATATGACACGATTCCTCCTCAGTCTGAATCAGGCGGTGGATACAATATTCGAGGCCATACAGCATGCAAAGCCCGGCGAGACCTATATCCCGCGCGCACCTGCTGCAAAGGTTGCAGACATTGCATCTGTGCTCATTGACAAGAGGCCGATCAAAACCGTAGTCACCGGCATCCGGCCTGGCGAAAAGATTCACGAAATCATGATATCTGAAGAAGAATGTTACCGCACTGTAGAACGCGGAAACTATTACGCAATCCTCCCCATGTTGCCGGAACTGAGAGATAAAGATGATATCATCACGCCATTGGATGAAGAGTTCAGCTCAGCAAATGATCTTATCAGCATGGGAGAACTAAAGGGTCTATTGAGCGAACAGAAACTTCTCCTTAAAGATAATCCAGATGGTGAAGAGGAACTTCTGCGATAGTTTTCTTGACGAACATATTTAATAAAATGTCTCTTCACGTTGTACTGAGGCCTATACTGAAGACATTATCCATACTGGCAGCTATAATTACAGCGCGAGCTCTCGTATTTATTCCACCCAAAACCGCAAAAAATATATTTTCCAGGAATGGTTATCATCTTCTTCGGAAACACTACTATCTGCCAATCCCTGATGAGGAAGATCTGCGTGATAAATACTGGGACAAGCAGTCGGATTTACCTGGACTCACTATGAACGATAAAGGGGCTCTGAACCTTCTTCATAATATTTTTCCTCGTTACATGGATGAATTCCGCTCGCGTTTTTCACTTGAAGCGACTAATACAACACAATTTTTCCTTATCAACGGCAGATACATGGCCATTGATGCACATATCTACTATGCAATGATCCGTCATTTCAAACCGAAACGCATCATCGAGATCGGTGCTGGTATTTCAACCGTCTTGGCCGGGGAAGCATGTATGGAAAATAAACTGGAAAACGGCCAGGGAGTTGATCTGATTGCCATCGATCCATATCCAGACGAAATCTTGAATTCTAATTTTCCTGGATTAACACAACTTATTAAGACCAAGGTTCAGGATGTAGACCTTGACCTTTTCACCTTACTCAACGAAAATGATATTCTTTTTATCGATTCAAGCCATGTCTTGAGAGAAGGGAATGATGTCCAGCTTGAATATCTGGAGATCTTACCTCGTCTTAAGCCTGGAGTTCTGGTACATATTCACGATATCAGCCTGCCGAAAGCATATCCGCGTGTATATTTTGAAAATCAGCTTTACTGGAATGAACAATATCTGCTCCAGGCCTTTTTAGCCTTCAATTCCCGCTTCAAGGTCATCTGGGCCGGTAATTATATGATCCTCAATTATCCCGAACAGGTCTGTTCGGTTTTCCCCGAGTATCATATTATGCGACAACATTATCCGATGTCAGAACCATCGGCTTTCTGGATGAGGTCATAATTATGAAAGTTATAACTATACTGGGAACACGTCCGGAGATTATCCGGTTAAGCCTTGTGATGAAAAAGCTCGACCAGTCCTGTGAACATATCATCGTTCACACCGGGCAGAACTTCGACCCTGCCCTAAGTGATCTCTTTTTTGAGCAACTTGACCTGAGGGCTCCTGATTATCATCTGGGCATACAATGCGAACACTTCGGTGATCAGATAGGAAAAATCATTTCCGCGACTGAAAAGATTTTTATCTCTGAGAAACCCGACAGATTACTGATACTAGGCGATACAAACAGCGCTCTGTCGTCTATAGTAGCCAAAAGAATGGGAATACCAGTTTTTCACATGGAGGCTGGTAACCGCTGTTTTGATGACCATGTCCCGGAAGAGGTCAATCGCCGAATAATAGACCATACCAGCGATATCCTTATGCCCTATACCGAACGCAGCCGTTCCAACCTGCTGCGGGAAGGCATAGAATCCAATCGAATTTTTGTTACCGGAAACCCCATTAAAGAGGTCTTGAATTTTTATAATAATCAGATTGATACAAGCCAAATCCTGAACAGATTCGCCCTTTCGACTAAAGAATACTTTCTTATTACCCTTCACAGGGCGGAAAATGTAGATAATTCTCAAAGACTGGACAATTTTATCAATGCTTTGGAACAGCTACACTCAGAATATAAACTTCCCATAATCTGCAGTCTCCATCCAAGAACCAGATCGCAGTTACTACGCCAAAAAAAGAGTATGCCTGGCGTCCAAACTATTGAACCACTGGGTTTGTTCGATTTTGTAAACCTGGAAAAGAATGCCAAGTGTGTCCTCTCTGATTCAGGTACGGTACAGGAAGAATGCTGCATCTTCAATGTACCGGCCGTAACCTTACGCGATGTAACCGAGCGGCCGGAAACTATCGAGGTGGGCAGCAATATAATCAGTGGTTCTCAGCCGCAATCTATTCTACGTTGTGTAAAGACTGCCCTTAAAAAAACAAACGCATGGACCCCACCACCTGAATATTCAGTATTGGATACCAGCATGACTGTCACCAAAATTATAACAGGATATTATAGAAATACATATGAATACTAACGTTAAAATGATTCTCAGCTTCTTACCAGACCCTTTAAAAGAATCAATCAAGTTTTGGATTTATCCATTAATAATAAAGACGATAAATTTTATCAAACCCATACGAGGGAAAGACAACAAGATCGTTACCACAAAGTCTATGGTTCAAAATACCGGGTTTAAAGTTCAGGGCGATTACAACCAAATATTGATCGCCCCAAATGCAAAAATATCAAACTGCAATTTTAATATTTCAGGCTCTAATAATCAAATAACCATTGATCCTAACTCAAAATTTGATGGGGTATCATTTGTTATTGCTGGAGATAACTGCTCCATTACCATAGGTAGAGGAACAAGTATTTATAACAACACACATATCGCAGCAATTGAAAACAATTCACAAGTAATCATAGGAGCAGACTGCTTCATTTCTAGTCAAGTAGACATAAGAACAGGTGATTCGCACTCGATTATTGACCGATCTTCACAAAAAAGAATAAATAATGCACAAAGCATTACAATTGGAAATCATGTCTGGATATGTGCAAAAGTGGATATCTTAAAGGGAACAACCATCAGCGATAATACAGTAATAGGAATGAAATCGATTGTCACCAGAGCAATCCCGGCCAACTGTGTTGCCGCAGGAAACCCGGCTGTTGTTGTCAAAAACAATACGACATGGGAAGCATAACATTAATTTTCAAGGAGAACTATGATCCCAGGAAAAAAACTTTATTACAGGTGGTCAAAACAAATATTATCTGAAAAGAATAGTCTCATTATATGCAACATAATCCTTTAGTATCCATAATCATTCCTGTCTACAACGGGACAAATTATCTGCGCGAAGCAATAGATAGCGCTCTGGCGCAAACCTATTCCGATATAGAAATTCTTGTTATTAATGATGGATCGGATGATAATGGAGGAACAGAAGAGATTGCCTTATCATACGGTGATAGAATTCGCTATTTCAGCAAACCCAATGGCGGCGTCGCTTCGGCCCTCAACCTTGGCATAAAAAATATGAAAGGTGATTATTTTGCCTGGCTCAGCCATGACGACATATATTATCCTACAAAGATTGAACAGCACATTGAATTCTTAAAGGCCCTCTCAGATAAAAATACCATCACCCACTGTGCCGCAAATACCATAGATATCCATAACAATATTATCAATGAATCCTTAGTACCATCCCAGTACCTCAAAAATAAATACCTTACAATCCTTTCCACTTCGATTGGTGGCTGCTCCTTATTAATTCCCTATAAATGTTTTGACATTGCCGGCCGGTTCAATGAAAATCTCCGGACAACCCAGGATGTTGAAATGTGGCTCAGAATTGCCAAGGCCGGATTTAGCTTTGCATATATACCCGAAATATTATATGGCTCGCGCCTGCACCCTGAACAGGACAGTATCAAACTGGCATCCAAGCATCTTAAAGAAAAAGATGAATTCAATCTCTGGGCGCTTACATATCTTGGCCTCGAAATAAATTCTATTTACAGGCAATTAAAAAGAATTCTCCTGTTAAAACGTTGCAAGCGTGCCTATATCCGATTAGTTCTTATCAAATACGGCCATGGTGCTACTATATATCATGTAATGAATATTCTTGAATACTGTATATTTGATACTGCCAGATGTTTATGGAGAAAAACCATAAAACTATTATTTTCATAGTTATGAAATCAGTATAAAAGGTCTTGTAGTACAACCTTAGCTTCCTCTATAGTAAACATATGCATCAAATAGACTGGAAAAAATCTTGGGAAACTCATATATCAACATACTTAGCCACACCACCTAGAACAGGAATATTTATACACTCCATGCTAAAAAATATGTCATGGAAGTCGTCATTAGAGATCGCTTGCGGCAGCGGCCGTGACAGCAATTATCTTGCTAACAGTGGTTTTAGAACATATGCATTAGATTATGAACCCAATCTGCTTAAAACAATCAATACAATCGACAATAACAAAGTATACTTTTTGTGTTCAGATGCCTTCAATCTCCCTTTCCATGATAAAGCCCTTGATATAAGCTTTCATAATGGTTTTTATGTTTTATTTAATGATAACGATGCTTTAACTAACTTGCTACTAGAGCAGGTGAGAGTAACAAAAAAAGGTGTAATTATTATTGTTCATAACAAGAAAAATAAAAATCTAGTTCAAACCTTTATAAAAGCATCAATAAATGACCCCCTCTACAACATTAGATTTTTCAATCCTAATGAATTACTTTCCATAATAAATCAATCAAATATAAATTATAAAAACATAACATTATATAAATTCGGCGGATATTTGGATCTATTCTTTAGAAAGAAGATAAAGGGGATACCCAACATCTTATATCAGCTTATCAAAAAATTCTCCTTCCATACATACCAACTTCAGTCGTGGGAACAGACTGAAAGAATTGTTTGCCTACTTGAATTATAATGATTGAAGTGCTTATTCTTTCACCGCAGCTATTGCAATCAAGAGCCATTGCACGATTTTTAAAAAAGACCTCTCAATATATTATAATCGGTGGAATTTTACCTGAAGAAAATAAATATTCAAATAAATCTATCTATACTACTTGTATTCGTGTCTCCCCAGAAACACTTGCCAAATATAAACTAGTTATCCCAACTGGAACGCGCAGTACAAAATGGCTAGCCTCTATATTTCCAGAAATCACTATCGGGTCGATATCCTATCCATCAAAAAATCTTGAAATCTTCAGCAAAATAATTCAGATCGACATCGCAAGATCGCTTAATATTCCAATCCCCAAAGAATACAAGGAGATTAATAAAATAAAAAACTTTCCGGTATTCTATAAAGAAAAAATAGAACAAGGGGGGAAAGAACGGGGTATAGTCAGGAACTCATCAGAACTAAAGCAATTCAGAAAATATAATTCTATATTTTTTCAAGAGTACATAACCTCTCCTCATACACATGCTGTCTGTTTCATGGCTAAAAATGGTGAAATAATATCATCATTTACCCATAAAGAGATTATCAGTTGCCCAAGAACAGGAGGATCGGCTGTTATAATCAAATCAGTCACTAATGATGAAATCTTATGCTATACAAAAAAACTGCTCAATGAACTCTGTTACTCGGGTTGGGGCATGGCAGAATATAAATACTGCCCCAAAAGAGATAAATATGTCTTTATGGAAATTAATGCTAAATTCTGGTCCTCGATAGAATTCTCATTCGTAAATCAACCTGAATTCCTCAAATTGCTTTTCAATATTGAAATCCCTATCCAGCCATGTAAGTCAGCAGTATTCCCCGAACTCCTATTCCAATTGTCCATAAAAGACATTTTTTTATTTTATAAATATATTTATAAATACAAACCACTGTGTGATAATACTATATTTAATACAGCGATGCTAGCTACGATTTCCAAGGTAAAACACAAGGTTTTCCTCTACAGTAGCAGATTTATCAACAATATTTAACACAATAATATTTGGAGAATATGAAAATATTATACGTTACATCTTCAGTTCCAACTCCAGAGTTCAAGCTCTACGGGACGTTTATCTATAATCGAATCAAAGAATTATCTAAATTGGGAATAAAAGTATCTGTTGCCAAATATAACAGTGTTATCAAGCCCAACTTTAGAATAGGTCTCCTGCCAAACTACAATTTTCAAGACTTGGGCTATAATATAAATATAGAAGTTAATGTCCTTAATGGTTTTATAATTCCAACCAAAAATATCTTCTGGGGTACTACAAAAAAGCTAGAAAATATATTTAATAATGGCGAGTTCGATATTATTCATGCCCATTTTTTATGGGATACTTACCCTGTATATTTAATTAATAAAAGAACCGGCATTCCTTATATCGTAACAGTTCATGGCAGTGACATACACACCTTGCCATATAAAAATACCAGGATTAGAAACACTGTTTTAAACATACTAGAAAATGCCAGTATGGTACTTTTTGTTTCTAAATATTTATTGTCACAATCGCGAGCAATCGGTTTTTCAGGAAAAAACATTTCCATAATACCCAATGGTTTTGATGATAAAATATTCAACATATCCAAACCATCAAATATTACTCGATCAGACAAAAATACTATTGGATTTATTGGATCACTAATACCAACGAAAGGAGCAGATAGGGTACCTTACATTTTCAAATCTATTCATGAAAAGTGTCCTAATACTCAATTTATACTGGTAGGGGAAGGATATTTAAGGAAAGAGATAACTAAAAAATTAATGGACTTGAATATACTCGACAAGGTTAAATATTCAGGATGGATCAGTCAACAAGAACTTTCCAAGCACATAAATGACATGGATGTGATTATAACGCCAAGCAGAAAAGAAGGTTGGGGATGTATTGTAATTGAAGCACAAGCCTGTGGAGTTCCAGTGGTTGGGAGCGACGCAGGAGGTCTTCCTGAATCAATAGGCAATGGTGGTGTAATAGTTCATGAAGGTAACAATTTCATTGATCGTTTTACAGATGCTGTAATAGAGATGATTGACAACCCGCCAAAAAAAGAACTGCTAATAAACCGATCAAAAGAATACACTTGGGAAAAAACAGTTAAGGAAGAATTATTAGTTTACCAGAAAACTAAAGCAAAATGCTTACAATAAAATCATCCGCTAATAATACACCTGAACGCGAATACATATTCGAGGTCATTCTGGGAAACTTCCTAGGCATAGATTATCGAATTGAGTATCAGGATCGAGTTGATATATCAATTGGAGCGTTCAATAAAGATATCATTCTTCCTGATGTCCTTCTCCAATACCCAGAAAAAGAATGGCTCTCGCAAAAAACACTTCCCCGCACTCCTCTGACTAATTGGGATTTATCACAAACAAACATTGCTGATCTTGCCATAAACCACAATATACCCATAATCTATGGTCGTGGAAATACTATTACGGTTAATGACAACAATACTAATATAAAATTGCCATTAGACATCTTCGGATCCGCCTTTTTCATGTTAACTCGCTATGAAGAAATTGTAAAGTCTGACCATGACATACATGGACGATTCCCCGCCAAAGCATCACTAGCATACCAAGAGGGATTTTTAGAAAGGCCTATAATTAATGAATACCTCGAGATCCTTTGGTGGGCAATGAAACAACAATGGCCTCAACTAAATAAAAAAAATCTTTATTTCAAGACCATCCCAACACATGATATTGATGCACCATATGATCTGTATTTCCGATCTCCTTTGCAGATGATTCACAGACTTGGCCTTGATTTATTCAAAAATAAGAATCCAAACCAAGCATACACTAACCTGGCAAACTGGGGAAAAGTAAAAAAGAATCTCGCAGCAGACCCATATGATACATTTTCCTGGATAATGGACCAATCAGATCAGGCCGGAACCAAATCAGCTTTTTACTTCATGTCCGGAGGAGAAACCAAACATGATAAGCCCTACCCTTTCATTAAAGACAATGCCCCTTATCAGCTTAGCCATCCTCATGTTTTTGAAATAATAAGTACCATCATATCGAGGGGACACGAAGTGGGTTTTCACCCAAGCTATGATACTGCATTTGATCATGTTAAATGGAACTACGAACTATCAAACCTGAATTCAGTCGCTAAAAATGTCAAAATATCAAGCGGCCGTCAACATTTTCTCCGATTTAAAAGTCCTGATACATGGCGAATTTGGGCCAATTCCCCACTAGAATATGACTCTACTCTATATTATGCTGAACATGCTGGTTTTCGTTGCGGTATTTGTTATGATTATCCTGTATTCGACCTAATGTATAAAAATGTTCTACATATTAAAGAGCGACCATTAATACTAATGGAATGTACCCTTATAGAAAAAAAATTTATGGGACTTGGATTGTTACAGAAATCCTTTGATCTTGCTTCTCGCCTTAAAAACTGCTGTAAAAAATATAATGGGAATTTTGTATTACTTTGGCACAACTCTAGACTATTAACAAATACCGATAAAACATTTTACTCCGATCTCTTGCTTTACTGATAATATGAAAAATATCTTATTACTCGGCGCCTTTGCCATGGAAACATTCGATGCAGAGTTGATCCATTTTTCATCCATTGCGTCCGAACTTGCAAAACTTGGTTATAATGTATCTGTATACCATCTTTCTCCAAGGGGAAAACCGGCTATAACCAAACTGCTTTCTCCCGAAATCGATTTTCAGGAAGAGTTTGTTTCAGGTAAATCAAACAATGCACTATTTATAAATGGAATCATTTCAACGCCGCGATTTGTCTTTCACCTGTTAAAAAACAAACCTCATATAATATATGCAAGGATTGGTGTCGTTTCAGGCCTTTACATTATTGCAACACGGATACTTTTCAGGAACAAAATCAAGATTGTCAGCGAACATAACGGCTGGATTGGACCTGAGGCCATAACTTCAGGCAAACCTAAAATCATAGCGCTTATCGGCAAGCTTGTTCAGAAATGGTCAGCCAAAAGCTCTGACAGGATACGTGCCGTATCTGACGGTGTTAAAGATTATCTGATATCACTGGGTGCACGTAGCGACAGGACAGTTGTTATAGGTAACGGTACTGATACGAAACATTTCAAACCCCTTTATATCAAACCAGTCTATGACATCGGTTTTGTAGGCAATTTGGCCAGGTGGCAGGGTGTCGACAGTATTATACTCGCCGTTGACAAACTCATCCGACTTAACCCTGAAATCAAAATAGCGATTGGAGGGTCCGGGCCGGAAGAACAAAAAATTCAAAAAATGATCCGGCAATATAACCTTGGGGATAATGTCTCGTTAATGGGTAGTATCGCCTATGAAAATGTTCCGATGTTTATTAACAACTGTAAAATCTGCCTGGCTCCGTTTAAACCAAGGGGTTCTTCCATTGATAACAACTCGCTGTCTCCCCTGAAGATTCGTGATTACGCGGCCTGCGGCAAGCCCATTATCTCCAGCAGGATTCCAGGTCTTGAAGAAATTGATGAGGCCGGTTTTGGCCTTCTGATTTCACCTGGGGATATTAACGCACTGACAGCATCTATCATTAAATTACTTGAAGATTCAAAACTTGCAGAATCCATGGGTAAAAACGCAAGGGAATATGCCGAAAAGCATTATTCATGGACCCGGGTCTCCCAAAAAATAGCGATCGAATTTGATAAATTCATTTATTCTTGACAATTATGTGCCGAATAGCCGGAATCTGGTCTGACGAAAATCTTGAAACGCTGTCCCGCAGGTGTGAAGCCATGCGGGATTCACTGTTTAATGGCGGTCCGGATGATGCGGGGATCTTTCTTGACAGGTCAGCCGGATTGGCCATGGGGCATAGACGGCTTTCAATAATCGACCTGACTGAAACCGGTCATCAGCCAATGACCGCCGGACATTATACACTTTGCTATAATGGTGAAGTCTATAATTATAAAGACCTCCGCAGTGAACTTGAATGTCTTGGGGTACAATTCAAGGGCACTTCTGATTCAGAGGTGGTGTTACAATCCTTTGCGACCTGGAGGGCAGACTGTGTTAGTCGTTTCAACGGCATGTTCGCCTTTGCAATTTGGGATGCGAATCTAAAAGAGCTATATCTATTCCGCGACCGGATTGGTGTCAAACCGCTTTATTACTACAGTCATAACGGCAACTTTTCCTTTGCCTCAGAACTTAAAGCAATACATTCCGGGCTAAAAGGTCAGCTCGAGATCGATCATTCTGCACTCGGTGAATTCTTCCACTATGGTTATATCTCTGCTCCTAGATCTATCTATAAACATGTATACAAATTGGAGCCAGGACACTGGATAAGAGTCTCTTCATCTCATGATATCGAAAAGCATGAATACTGGTCATTCAGGCAATACTATAATGTCAGCCACTCTAGTTATGCTGAAAGTGATTTAACAGATCAGCTCGAAGAAATCATGATCGATGCCTTCACAAAAAGGCTCATCGCAGATGTGCCTGTCGGGGTATTCCTCTCAGGAGGTGTCGACTCATCCCTGGTAACAGCAATCCTGGCCAGACATTCAAAGACACCTATCAAGACTTTTACCATTGGCTTTAATGAAAAGAACTATGATGAATCTGTCTGGGCAAAAAAAATAGCCGAACACCTGGGCACCGATCATACGGAAAAAATCGTTACACCCGAACATGCAAAAAAGATCCTGCCATTGTGGCCTGAAATATATGACGAGCCTTTCGGGGATATATCCGGGATACCTACCACCATAGTATCACAGATGACCAGAGAGCACGTAAAGGTCAGCCTGTCGGCCGACGGCGGGGATGAACTCTTCTGCGGTTATCACCGCTACTGGGTCATGAATAAACTGAACAGGTTTATCGCGCCCATGCCTACTATGTTGCCTAGGCTGGCAGGCTCACTCATTGGATTATTGGGAAGCGATAGATTTTCCGACATAGCGCAGGCACACCCCAAGCTCAGGCTGCCTGCCATCAAAGACCGGATGAGAAAATTCCAGGCAGTGCTTTCCCACTGGCAGGGAGATACGTCTAGCGCATACCCATATGCCCTTGGTTACTGGCTGCCTCATCAAATAAACCGTCTTATCGGACATTATTCAGATAAAAGGTCCCCTGTATCTGATATGGGTAACAATCTGCTGGAATCCATGATGCTCTGGGACATGCGTCATTACCTTCCTGATGATATCCTTACCAAGGTGGACAGGGCAACCATGTATAACAGCCTGGAGGGCAGAGACCCTTTCCTGGATCACAGGATAGTGGAGTTTGCCCTCAATCTTCCTATCAGTATGAAATATAAGGGAGGGACCATGAAATATATCCTAAAAAAACTGCTGGGTCGATACCTGCCTGAGCACATGTTTTCAAGACCCAAACAAGGTTTTGCAGTACCGATCTATACCTGGTTACACAATGATCTTATGAATATGGTAAATACCTATCTCAATCCGGATGTACTTCGGGCCCAGAATTATATCGATCCTGCAATCGTCGATAAGACCGTAAACGATTTCAAAAGCAAGAATGGCTCGTTTTCTGTTGACCGCATCTGGCTGCTGCTGGTTTTTATGATGTGGAAAGAAAAATATTTATGATCGGATAATTCCCCTTTGATAACAATATCGTACCATATGCCGGCAGATATATATATCCACTCTCGGATATCGCAAACAGACCTACAAACCAATAAATTCCTTAAAAATCATCAATCCCGCCTTATCACCTAAAACCATCAGCGTTATCATCACACCTGCCAATTCAAGAAGCAGAATCCCCGGTATAGCCCCCACCAACCACATCACCTTCCTTGCCTCACCTGCATCCTTTCTGTCCTTTATCCAGTAATAAACCGCAGCATAGGGGAAAATCGCCCAGAACCATGCTACGAAGTTTATTACCGGAACCCCGATAAAGAATCTATCGAGCGAGGCATTCCATACCCACCACCCTAATTTCGTGGCGACCGGATCAAACGGGATATCCAGAGACAGGCCGATTATGGCGCAGACACCCCCCTTAAACACAGTATGCATCCCGGGTAAAAGCCTTTCACTGGCAAAAAAGGCGCAGTACATGACATTTACCCAGCCTATTGCAGTTGCTAAAGGGGCTCGGAGAAAAGGGACCCCGAAGAGATATCCCGGCTCGGAAAAGACACCCATTATGATCCCGCCGTTTTCAAGGATCATCCCATAGACTAATGTCACCCCGAAGATCCTTATCCATCCCCATCGGTCAAGCCATGTGCGCCCGTGGAGAACAAGTACAATAAATTCTACTAAGGCGCTCAGTTCATAGATAATCCTCTGCGTGTCTTTTTCAAACGGCACCAACAGGCCGTGTGTCATGGGCAGGCAATATATGACTGTCATGACAAGCACCCAGGCAAAATACGCCTTTAGGGAAAACCACCGATCTTCGTTTTTAAGGGCATACCATAAAAGAATAAGAGCTATGCCAAGCGGAAAAAAACTGACTGAAACCACATCCGTCATAGGAGGGCTGATATGGTGCAATGCATTGTTCAGGACACTCGCACCGATAAAACAGATAAAAAATACAGGAAGGTTCTTCCATATAAAATGCATCTTGTGTATCTTATATTGCGACAATCAAACTCTCTAAAAAAGACCTCTTCGGCCTTTGCAACATCTCAGGTCTAGACATTATCATTCCCCTGTCAAGATAATGTCGGATCATTAAGCCCTTACATTATCCTCTTTCGCCTCGGCAGCGGTATATGAGCTCCGTCGTGTGCAGCTACTACGTCAGGGTGGATGGCCTTTGCCTCTTTTACAAACCCTTCGGTTGTCTCATATCGCTGTGAAAAATGCGTCAGCACGAGCCTTTTCACAGCGGCATCCCTTGCAATGGAAGCTGCCTGAGAAGCGGTCAGGTGGCCGTATTCTTGAGCGATCTTTACGTGTTCCTCAAGATAGGTTGACTCGCAGACCAGCATGTCGACACCGCGGGCAAGCTCTGCTGCGTTTTTGCAGGGCCTTGTGTCCATGACAAAAGCAAAGGCCTGGCCCGGCAGGACCTGTCCGACATCATCCAAACAAACAGTGCGTCCGTGGTTCTCCAGACGGCCTTGGGTCTTCAGTTTACCGATGTCCTTACCTTTTATACCAAAATCATCGAGTTTCGAAGGGTTGAGGGTATATGTATCCTTTTCTCTGATACTGTAGCCGTAGGTGTCCTTGATATGATCCAGCTCTCCGGCCTGGATCACGAATCTGTCATCCTCGAATATCCTGCCGGATCCTGAGACAGGGCATTGTTTCAATCTGGCTGCATCAAAGTAGATAGCCGCGTTTTTCAGGCTTTCAAAATATACCTGACCTGAACCAGGGTAATAGATCTCTATCTCTTGGGGCACCCTGTCGAGAGACAACCTCTGTATGATCCCTGCGAGCCCCAGACAGTGGTCGCCGTGAAAATGGGTGATGAATATCTTCGTGATCTCGGAAACGGATACCCCGGCAAAGATCATCTGACGCTGCGTCCCTTCACCCGGATCAAAGAGAAAGCCCTGATCGTCCCATCGCAGCAAATATCCCCCCTGATTCCTTGTACGGCCCGGGACCTGGCTGGATGTTCCGAAGGCTATGAACTTTCTTTCAGACATTATACCTCTTTTTCATATCATTCCATACCATCGCTGCGGCTGCGCAACCTCTTAACAGCGCTTCTCTGCCTCTTGTTTTCAAGGCGATGCATCTTTGAGGCCTTAGAGGGCCTTGTCTTTTTGCGGTATTTGGGCCTGATTGCAGCGGAGCTAACCAGGCTTATGAACCGCTCAAGCGCATCCTGTCTGTTCCTTTCCTGGCTCCTGAAACGCCTTGCATCGATAGTCAGTATGCCCTGGTTGTTGACCCTCCTACCGGCAAGACGGATCAACCTCTGACGCACATCATCGCTCAGGCTTGATGTACCAACAACATCAAACCTGAGCTTTACTGCGCTGGAGACCTTGTTTACGTTCTGACCACCCGGACCAGATGCGCGGATAAAATCCCAGTGTATTTCGGATTCTTCGATTACAATACTATCTGTAATCCTTACCATGAACCTACATCATGGACATGACAAAATCCAATGCCGCCCGGACATCCTTTTCGAAAAAGCAGTTGAGTGTGCCCTGCCAGTCCTCCGTGTCTATGCGGTGGCGTATATCGTCTGCAACCGGTTTTTTAAGAGACTCCTTGAGTTTGATAAACGCCCTGCCCGGATTGTCAATCCATTTGGTGACAATCTTCTTTGCCCTTGGGATCAACTCGTCCTCGTCAACAAGTTCATCGACAATACCCATGTTTTTGGCCTTGGTCACATCGACCATGTTACCGAAGTACAATACATCCCTAAAGAGCTTGTCGCTGTCGAGACCGAACTTTACGATACCTGCCTGGGCCAATGACAGGGGGAGCCCTATCTTGTTCTCGCTCATACCGAGGGTTATCCTTGGATGATTCTTCACGATCCTGTAATCACTGGCCATGGCAATAATGAACCCGCCTGCTACGGCGTGCCCGTTCATCGCAGATACAACCGGCTTCTTGCATGTAAAGAGGTCTAAGAGTATCTCCTCTTCCACCTTGAAAAAATCCACGATCTCCTGAAGATCCTTGAACCCCAGGAACATCGGAAGATCAAAGCCCGAGCAGAACGTCCTTCCTGCACCGGTAAGGATAATACCCTTGATCGAATCGTCTGTGTTGGCCTTTTTTACACACTCCTGCAGCTTCAGCAAGGTCACTTTGGTAATGGTATTTGTCTTCCCATGCTCGAATGTGGCGATTATAATGCCGTCTTCAATACGTTCATTTATCATCATTTCCTCCTGATTATTGTTTTAAAGGCCACTGTGCAAACCGGCAGCCAGCGACTATTTCTGAATCCTTATACCTGATTGTTGCTAATATGTCATTTATAAACCTGTTAAATCAGGCAATAACCTTTGAAATACCTGCATAAGCAAAGTAACAGCCGAAAACGACCAGGATCGCCCCGCAGCTTCCTATCAGACCGCGGTAAATACCGTCATTCATAAGATGTCTTCCCTTTGATATGGCAACAGAGACTGCGCTGTACCAGGCCAGGTCTGCAAGTATATGGCCTGCAAAAAAAGCGCTTATACCTGCAACACCATATGTCCTGCAATGGATTATGTATCCCAGCCCTATAGTAAGCCACCACACCGTCCAATACGGGTTTGCAAGACTCAAGAGTATGCCCTCGAGTATAAGAGAAGACCTGCCCGCGGCCTGTTCATGAAAATCCATGCTCAACAAAGGGAGTGCCCGGAACATGCCGTAAGCCATCCAGAAGAGTATTGCCGAACCTGTTATCGCTATGATGACGAAGATCTCGGGTCTGCTGAGATAAGGTGCAAGACCCAGCATTATCGCTATCACGAGCACGATCTCCAACAAGCCGTGCCCTATTATAAGGAGTGGGCCTGTCCGGCAACCCCTCCTCGCGCTTTCGCTTATGGTTGCAGTCAATAAGGGCCCCGGCATCATTGCACCGGACAATGCCAGGATAAACGATGAAACAAAGATTGTCGAAAGGGCTATCATGAGAGCGTTTATTATTTCCTTTCTATTTCAACCCTGATCTTTTTTCTTCCCCATTTCAAGGCGCGCCTGTGGGAATTTATAAATACATCCAAACGCTTTGGCCCCTTAATGGCAGATCCGCGGTCTTCCACCGCACCCCATCCATATCCCGGGATATACATCCTTGTACCAAAACCATAGTACCTTGTATCTGCTGCAATAGTCCCGTCTCTAGGAAGTAGAAGCCAGGGGAAAAATACGATACGGACCGGTATCATCCACGGGTGCTTGGCACTGTCCACGGAAAAGAGCCCGGGCCTTGGTTCATGCGGTTTCGTACCGCTTGCCGTAAGCCCTGAGTACGGCTTTCCTCTGTTCTTACCTTTGGTTATATACCTGTTCCAGAAGTCAAGCTTCAGGTATTTCCAACTGCCCCTTTCCCAGCAACAGCACTTGCCGCAGCCGCAATACGCCGTCACCTCCATCTTTTTAACAACGGGCGCGCCTGCACATCCTGCCACAATAAACACCATCATAATGATATGTAATACTATGATATTTCTCATTATAACATACCTCTTAACCCTTTAAGATCACACCCTCACAAGATATGACCTCTCTGAAACGTAGCGGTGATCTTTTGAAGCAGGGGATCAGAATCCTATCTCGTCGGCATACTCGAACTGACGATCCCAGGGGACATTCGGGTGGGCCTTGTCAATGGGTTCCCTGCCTACGAGCCTTATCGATTCGGCATCGATCAGAACCGGATGCCGTCCCCCCAGAAAACCGATATCAGGGGCTATGATCTCTTTTTCTCCGGGTAGGCAATCACACTCCGCAGAGATATTGATTATAGCATTTATCAGGACGGTCCTGTCTTTTATGCGCTGCCAAACAGCAGCAGCAGTCTCGACAAGCTTTTCCTGGAACACGACCATATCGGTATTGAACAAGATCCTGAGCGCAAGCTCAGGGCACATGGCTATACACTGCGCGCAGCCGATACACTTTTGTTTATCGTATACAGGAAAATCATCTCCCTCCATCCGTGCAGCACCTGTAGGACATACATCTACGCAGACCCCGCAGCGAGTACACCTTGCCTTTCTCAATACCGGCCTGGCATCCGCATGCATCCTCTGCTTCTGTGCACGTGATGCAAAACCCATGGATATATTCTTGACGGCACCGCCGAAACCGGCCACCATATGCCCCTTGAAATGAGAAAATATGACGAATCCCTCAAGATCGTCTACTATAGATGCAACCTGCACCCCGCTGAAGTGTTTATAACTGCATGGAATATCGATAACATCGTCGCCCTCCATGCCGTCTGCGACAACAATACTGCAACCAAGGGCTTCTTCAGTATATCCGTGCGAGGCGGCCGTTACCAGCGTATCTTTGCCGGTCCGCCTTCCGCCGGAATATAGCACCGTGGTATCAAAAACAACAGGAGTACACCCCTTTTCCTTCAGCCAGTTAACGATCTCGGATGCATAATCCGGGGAAAGATAGCTGTTGTTTCCCCTCTCCCCCCAGTGTAGTTTTATACCCACTCGGTCCCCTTTTTTAAAAGGGACATCGGTTTGATCCAAAAGTTCTCTCAGCGAGGCAGTGTAGGTACCTACCGGGCCATCAACCTTGTATAATAATGCATCCATGCGATCTATTTCTTTATAAGAAAACACTTCTTCGAACTCAGGTCAAACCTCCAGTTATTTATAACACCCTCCTGGACTGTCATGTTATCACCGCTTATCTTTTTATAACGAAAGTGTGTACCGTTCATAAGCAGGCCCGCACCCCTCTTGTCAAAAATCATAAATCCGTCCCATACCTCTAAATTCGGTGCATACCTGAATGGATTCTTCGAGCTTCCGCCGAATTCAAAGGATGTCCCGACCGTAGAGGTCAGGTTTACAAGATAACCGGTGCTGGAAGGATCCGTAAGCCTCAAAACGATCTCATAGCTGCTGACGACAGGGTTCCAATCCCTCGGAGGGGCATAGTTCTCATTGATGATCTTGAGCAGCCGATTTGTCCATTCGTAATATATGCTTGTCTCCCCAAGCCTTTCCAGTTCCTGAAATGCCTTTTGAGAGTCCTCGTAATTCCCCATAAGGAGAAAATTCACCCCCATGGTCTTATAGAGGGTTGGAAATTCGGGGCTTATTTTTTGCGCCATGGAAAAGCTCGTCTCCATCTCCTTGTATTCCTTTAATTCAAACAGGGTTGCTCCCCGGTTGACCCATACAAGGGCATTGTCTGAATCGTATTTCAGATACTCGTCAAATGACCTGGCCGCATTTTTGTAGTCCTTCAACTGCCAGTGTATCTGGCCCTTTAACAACCACGCCTCTTTGTATCGCTTATTGATCTTCAAGGCCTCGTCACTATAGCTTATAGCCTTTTCCCACTGGCCTTCATTCCAGGCGGCCTCGGCTTTTGAATATAGTTCTTTTTCAGACCTTGCAAACAGGGGGTCACATAAAAACATTACGAGAAACACAAATGCTGCAACTTGAAACATTGTTCTCGATGTTATTCTCATCCATATCCTCCTTAAGTAATCTAAGTAGAGAGTACTTAAAATAGTATGCAACGCCTGCCTTAGTCAATTGGTTTGATAGTCCGCGCTGAAATATCCTGTTTCAGAGATCTTCAGCGGCGGGGTATTTGCCCTGGCCCTCATCCAGTTTATGGCCTTGAGCACACCTGGCCGGCTGATTATACGTCTTTCCAAAGAACGTTTGCCGGGAAAATTGACCAAGGTGATCCCGATCAATATGGTTATTATCCCCTGCCCAGGCATAAACAACATTATAATCCCTGCGGCAATAAATATATAACCAAACATATTTTTTATGATCATGGAAAAAAATATCAGGGCAGGGTGCCTCCTTGGTACACGGGCAGCCCCCGGTCTCTTATCCATAAAATAGTCTTCGGGTATCCTCACAACCAGAAGGCTTACACCTATTAACGTAGCGAAGAAGGCTATAGTGGAAATGATGCCCATCCATGCAATAAGTATCTCATTAGCCCTTATCCATTCAAAAATCATCATCTACCTTGCTCATGCCTGCAAATAATTCGTTGCTTTACTTTATACAGCGACAATATATTTTTTTTATTTATACAGCATCCTTACATTAATAGCCACTGTGCTGCATTAATAATTCAGCTCTATATGCAGTGCCTGAAATTCCATAGTAAGCTTGTGAGAGGGATCGAGATGCAACATGGGAAGGGCCTGCTCATGTGATTCGCGTATCTTGACGGATGAAGACAGATAGGTATTGAGGATCGGATGGCCTTCATCCTTGAGCTGAGATACTATCTTTTTTGGCAGCCTTGCCCTTGACTGATACTGGTTTACAACTATCCCCTCGACCTTAAGGCCCGAATTATGATCATTTTTTATCTCCTCAACACTTTCCATGAGTGAATATAGGGCCCTCCTTGAAAAATCATCGCAGTCAAACGGAATGAGGCATGTATCCGCCGCGATTAATGCCGAGCGCGTATAAAAATTAAGCGCCGGCGGGGTATCTATGAAAACAAACTCATACTCATCTAGTGCGGTCAGTGCATCTCTTAGCTTGTACATCTTGTATCTTGACTCAAGCTTTGCCTCGATCTCTTCCAGCCTCTTGTGGGCAGGGAGGATGTCCAGGCCGTTAAACCGTGTTTTGTGTACGCAGGCATGTGGGTTCATCTCCTGAAAAAATGCGTACAGAAGATCCTCGAAATAATTCACTATGGTCTTTTCAAGATTATCCGCTTCAGACCCCAGAAGATAAGAGGTTGAATTACACTGCGGATCAAGATCAACTACCAGGGTACGCTTGCCTTCCGCAGCGCTCATTGCTGCCAGATTGCATGCGATTGTTGATTTACCCACCCCTCCCTTTTTATTAAATACTACACGGCGCATATCTCATAACCCCATAATTTTTTAGATTCCAACGAATATATAACCTGCCCGTAAGGGCATCCGATTTCGTATAACGATGGATTCTCCACAAAAAATGCAGACACTTGCCCACATATTACAAAACATCATAAAATATACTATGGGATATGCTTAAATCTATGTCAAGGGCTGTATTCATTATCGGCCTTATAAAAATCCCGGGATAATATTTTCACAACTGCGCCTGTTTCTATCCGTCAAAACAACGACAAATAATCATTGTATTTTCTTCTTGACCCGAATCTTAGACCAAGGTGTAAAGCTTTAAGTGTTACTTCAACTTTTAAGGAGGGGATAATGAACATACTAGATCCGATAGATATAGGCGGCCTTACCCTACACGCAACAGGATCGTAATGCCGGCAATGCATCTCAACTATACACCGGAGAGCGAGGTTACTGATCAGCTCGTGGGTTTTTACGAAGAAAGGGCCCGTGGCGGAGCAGGCCTGATAGTCATAGGTGGGTGCAGGATCAATGAGTTAAGCGGCGCACACGGAGGAGATCTATCCGGAAGGATGCGTTTTCCTCTCGAGGTGGCAGAAGCGGTAAGGTCTGCAGTCGGAAATGATTTTGCCGTACAGATGCGTCTGGGCGGCAATGATTATATGCCAGGTGGCAACACTCTCGACGATACCCTGGTCTTTGCCCGAAAACTCGAAGAGATCGGGACAGATTCGTTCAGCATTACAGGGGTCTGGCATGAGACCAGGATCCCGCAACTACCAATGGAGGCTCCGAAGGGGTGCTATGTCTACCTGGCCCGCGGCGTCAAAGAGATTGCAAACAAACCTGTTGTCGCATGCAACAGGATAAACGATCCGTTTCTGGATGTCATACCCTGTTATCCATCAGGCTCTAAGCGCCGGTGTTCAAATCAATAAAGGCATCAAGGCGGATAAGGATCTCATAGATGGACAAAATCCCGATGCCGTAATCCTGGCAACCGGGGGCAAACCTATCACCCCGCCTATTCCGGGCATCGACAAAAAACATGTAGTGCAGGCATGGGATGCCCTTTCCGGCAATACCGATCTCGGAAAAAATGTGGTGGTTATCGGTGGCGGGGCCGTGGGCATAAAAACCGGGGTACATATATCAAAGATAGGCACCATAGACGCGCATACACTTCAGTTCCTATTCCTTCGTAATGCAGAAGATATCGATACGCTAAGGGATTTATCCACCCGCGGCATCAAAAAGGTCACCATCATCGAGATGCTGCCGCGCCTCGGCAATGATATAGGCATGTCTACACGCTGGGTCGAGCTCCAGATGCTTAAGATATATGATGTTAAATCCATGACCGATACAAAAGTGGTCGAGATCACCCATGAGGGCGTGATTGTCGAGAGCAACTCCGGACAGGAACATATCCCCTGCGACAGCGTAGTGGTTGCAGCAGGCACATCTTCAGACAATAGCCTTGAAGCCGAGCTCAGCGGCAGCCCATATCATACCTTTCTCATAGGGGATGCAGACAGGCCGCGCAAGGCATATGAAGCAATCAGGGAAGGATTTGAAACGGCAATCAGTATAGCCTAAATGCCGTACCGGCTTCTTGTACCAGTCCGTGCATTATCGACGATCCTCACTTGTCACCGCGGTACACACCATTATATTGATCGGTGGTAAGGACATGGCCGCTCCTTATCATGTCTCCGCCTGTGATCCTGGAGATAAAGAGAGTGTGATCACCGAGCTCGATCGCCTTTTCAACCGTACAGTCCAGGAACCCGAGGGCATCCTTGATTATCGGGTTACCTACCTTAGAAATACTGTAATCGATATCATCGAATTTCTTTTTCCAGTCCGGGATCTTGAAACGGTTCACGATCCCTTTTGACTCTTCGGGAAGGACATTGACCCCGAACCTGCCGGTTATCTTTATCTGCGAATGCGTCAACCTGTTTTTTCTGACGGCAACCGCTATCAGCGGGGGCTCATAAGAACACTGTGTTATCCATGATGCTATCATGCCGTTATATCCACCGTCAGCGGCAATGGTTATCAGATATATGCCGTAATGAAATGTATCCAAGACATCCTGCCATGACTTTTCCATGTCATCCTCCTTTATACAAGTTACTTTATACCCCAATAAAGGCCTTGATTAAACAGACAATCCTGATCTAAATAGTGTATGCTAGCAATAGACGCAGGCAATACGCATATAACATCCGCCATATTCAAAGGATCTTTAATAGCAGAAATCTTCCGTATTCCGACCAATGATTGTCTTTGCACCGGGTCCTTCTTCAAACACCTCGACATCGATACCGGCAATATCCCTGATAATATCGTCATATCGAGCGTTCGAAATGATATCACCGATATCATCCTGAAAGATTGCGGCGTGTTGGGGCGTGCAAAACTCCTCGTCATAGACAGGCGCATCAATATGGGCATCTCCAATCTCTATAAGACACCGGAAACCCTTGGCATAGACAGGATTGTCAATGCATCTGCCGGCTATCATCTTTACTGCAACAGATCAAGGCCCTTGATCGTCGCCGACATGGGAACGGCAACCACTATCGACTATATTACGGGCTCTGGGGAGTTTATGGGGGGAGCAATCGTCCCCGGCATCATGACAGCCTGCAATGGGCTACTCCATAGCGCGCCTGAACTCCCCGGCTTTGAATCCGTCTATGCAGACAGGCTCATCGGATCGACAACCGAAGAGAGTATGCGCTCCGGCGTTGTCCTCGGCCATGCAGCTCTGATCAAGGGCATGGTCGAAAATATGACTATCGAAACAAATACATCTCCCATGGTGTTAATAACAGGTGGCTTTTCAACAGTCCTCGGCCCATATCTTCCCGAACACTACATAATAGACAAAAATCTGACACTAAAAGGATTATCTCTTATATTTAAGCTCAATATGTGTTAAGATTCATTAACCGTTATTCCGATATTTAATTTTAAAGGATATTAAAGAAAACTGTTGTAAAAATTAAGTAACGGATTACTTTTAAACGTAATGGATTACAAAAAAGTGAAGCTTGCATGTATTATCAGGGTCATTTTTGCAGTTTTTCTAATGCTTGAGATACCCTTAACCTTGTATGCATCGAATGCAGCAGGAGATTACCAGAATGCGAACAAAACATATATCGAATTGTGCAGAAATGCAAAATCCAGGAAATACCGCGCCAACTGGATAAAGGTAATAGATAAATTCGACCATATTTCAAACAAGTACAAATCTTCAAACTTTGCCGTCAGGGCACGTTTCAGGGCGGCCAGGCTTTACGAAGACCTGTACGGGTATTCCGGAAAGAATCAAGACCTGAAAAACGCCATTAAGGCATACTGCGCTCTTGCCGGAGACTTCCCTTCAAGCAGCCTGGCGGATGATTCTCTGTACAATGCGGCAAGATTGTTTGAAAAGAAATTGGGAAATAAAGAAAAGGCGCAGAAACTATATAAAAAGATAGTAAATTCATTCCCCAATGGCGACATGGCCCGCAGAGCACGCAAGGAAATAAGGAACAAAAGCAATAAAAAATCTCACATCAAAGGACTTGCAGACCTTTCTCTGGTTAAAGGAATAAGGCGTTCTTCCAGAAAAGGGTTTACCCGTGTCGTTATCGACCTTCAGGATGATGTAGAATTCAACACACTTACCCTGCCTGCAAACAAAAAAATGGATAAATCAGAAAGGGTTGTCCTTGACCTTAACAATGCACGGACCCCACCGGGCTTCCCTTACATGCAACATGTGAACGACGGTCTGCTTTCAAATATCCGTGTATCACAATTTTCACGGGACACGGTAAGGGTCGTACTTGATCTCGCCGAAAGAACCTATTACAAGACCTTTTCGCTCGATAATCCTTCTCGCCTGGTCGTAGATATCGGCAAAAAAAAGGCAAGCCGCACGAAAAAGAAACGCCCTCCTATCGACAACGGCTTTAAAAAGGTCCCCATGGGCACAAAAGCGCATATACCAAACAATATCCCTTCTATCGCTGCGCAATTTTCCCTTAAGGTTTCAAGGATAGTAATAGATCCCGGCCATGGAGGCAAAGATCCCGGCGCCATAAGCCCCACGGGCCTAATGGAAAAGGATATAACTCTATCTGTTGCAAAGCTCCTTAGAAAGCGCCTTAAAAAGGAAGGGTTCGAGGTATTTCTTACAAGGGAAAAAGATGTCTTCATCCCCCTCGAAGAGAGGACCGCATTTGCAAACAGGAAAAAGGCGGATCTGTTCCTGTCTTTACATGTGAATTCAAATACAAAGAAATCGGTTCGCGGCATAGAGACATATTTTCTCAACCTCACAACCGATTCGTCCGCCATAGAAGTTGCAGCGAGGGAAAACGCCACATCATCGAAATCCATAAGCGATCTTCAGTTGATCATAGACGACCTTATGTTAAACTCGAAGATCAACGAATCATCGAAGTTTGCATCCTGCCTTCAGAAAAGCATCATATCCTCGGTATCCAGCATCGACTACAGGGGAAAGGACCTAGGGGTGAAACAGGCCCCGTTCTTTGTGCTGCTCGGTGCTCAAATGCCATCGGTGCTTCTGGAGATAGGTTTCATAACAAATTCAAAAGACCGCAGGCTCATGACCAAAAAGTCCTACCAGAATGTATTGATAGATGGTATTGCAAAAGGTATAAATAAATATATAATGAAAACCACCTATGCATACTTAGGGAGGAAATAGATGAGACTGATAATTCTGGCCCTGATGATATCGCTGATATCGTCCCCTCTTTGGGCCGATTTCGGATTGAGCAATGTCGTAACCAAGGAGATACACAGGGTACCGGCCGCCAAAAAAACACCGAAGGATACAGTCTTTCAGAAGGGCTCCTTTTATCCATACACTATCCATATATCATCATGGAAGCTTGAAGAAGACGCCCTCAAACAGATAGAAAAGCTGCGCAATAAACTGGATGTGCTGTACATAACCAAGATCGATCTCGGCTCCTCGGGGATATGGTTCAGGGTGGATACCGGGATATTCGGCACTATAAAGGAAGCCGCCCTCAAATTGAAGGAATTGCAGGGTCAAAAGATTATAGAAAAGGGCGCATTTGTAGGAAGCAGCGTGCCCTATACTATAGAATTGGATGACTATACCGATAAATCAGAGGCCATGCAGGAAATACAGAGGCTCGAAAAAATTGGCATTATCTCATACATACTGCAGGAATCTCAGGATTATTACCGTATTATTTTTGGCGCCTATCCTGATACAAACAGCGCGGAGACCGCGCTCAACGACCTAAAGGCATTACAGCTGTCTGCTAAGATTTCGAAAAGATGAGCCATGCCCTAATAGAGTCATTCATAGAATACCTGATAGCAGAAAGATCCTCGCCTGAAAATACGATTTCAGCCTATGCGCGTGACCTGAACGACCTTGCACGATGGATGGAAGACAACTCCATACAGATCGACAAGGCAGACAACAAGACGCTGGCCCATTTCAGCACATACTGCCGGGGAAAGGGCCTCAAGGGAACATCCATATGCAGGAGGATCTCCGCTATAAGACAATTCTACAGATTCCTCATGGAAGAAGGCATAATCGAGACAGATCCTGCCAGGAATTTAAAGACACCTAAAAAAGGACTCTACCTTCCCGATGTCCTGAATTATGACGAGGTTGAAAGGCTTATGGCCGCCCCTGACACATCCACACCTCTAGGCATCAGAGACAAGGCCATGATCGAAATCCTCTATGCTACAGGTATAAGGGTAAGCGAACTCATCGGGATAAGGATGCACAATCTCAATCTGGATATCGGCTACCTGACCTGCATGGGAAAGGGGGGCAAAGAAAGGCTTGTCCCCATGGGCGAAAGTGCCCGCAATCGGGTCAGGGATTATATTAAAACCAGCAGGCCATCTCTTGTCCGCGGACCTACCGATATTGTCTTCTGCTCTACAAGGGGATCTGCCATGACAAGACAGAACTTCTGGTATATCATCAAAAGATATTCCTATGGGGCGGGCATATTCAAACATATCTCCCCGCATGTTCTGAGGCATTCCTTTGCCACCCATCTACTGACAGGAGGCGCAGACCTGAGGTCAGTCCAGATGATGCTTGGCCACGCCGACATCTCAACAACACAGATATACACGCATATAACCTCAAAAAGGCTCAAAGAGATACACAGCCAGTACCACCCGAGGGGTTAATATGGAGGTGATAACCTCTCATATCCAGGCGGATTTCGATTCGTTCGCATCCATGATCGCAGCACATATGCTTTATCCGAATGCGGTTATCGTCTTCCCGGGTGCCCAGGAAAAAAGCCTTAGGCATTATCTGTCTGATGCCCCGCCCGAGATGACTAAGGATATTATCAAGATAAAAAACATATCCATGGATGATATCACCCGGCTTATCATAGTCGACACCAAACAGGCCTCCCGGATCGGAGATTTCTCACACATAATAGGGAAAAAGGGCATCGAGATCATTATCTTCGATCATCATCCTCCATCACCTGATGATATCAAGGGCGATCAGGAACACTGCCGAGAACTCGGCTCCAACATGGCCATCATGGTATCTATTGTTAAGGACAGGGGGCTCTCGCCCAGCCCTGAACAGGCAACGATCATGGCGCTCGGCATATTCGAGGATACCGGTTCGCTGCTCTTTCCGTCAACCACGCCTGAGGACTGCATAGCGCTGTCCGAGCTTATCAAATGGGGGGCGGATCTCAACGTGGTTGCGCACGCAATATCCCGGGAACTCAACCCGGACCAGGTGGATATCCTCGACCAGTTGATCAAAAACGTATCCATCCTGCACGTTGGAGGGATAGATATACTCTTTACACGTTCGGTATCTACAAGATATGTCGAAGATTTTGCAATGCTCGTACACAAACTCAGGGGCATGTTCAGTGTAGATGCGATATTTGCATTGGGATTAATGGGCGAGAGGATCTATATGGTTGCAAGAAGCACACTCCCGCAGATCAATGCATCCCAGATAGCTTCATTCTTCGGAGGAGGAGGACATCCGACCGCAGCAGCCGCCTCTATCAAGACCGATTCCCTTGACCATGTGGAAAGCTCTCTGATCAATATAGTCAAAAAAGAGGCGAGGCCAAGGATAACGGCAAAGGATATCATGACATTTCCAGTCATATCCCTTGACCTGAATGCAACCGTCAACGAGGCAAGCTCGACATTAAACAGGTATAACATAAATGCGGCCACCATCCAGACCAAGACAGGCAGGGTCAAGGGAATTATAACGAGACAGGTCGTTTCCCGGGCGCAGGGCCACAACCTAGGCGATGCCAAGGTCAAGGACTACATGATACGTGACATAAAACTGGTAAAGCCTGAAGCCCCTGTCTGGGAGATACGCTCACTCGTAATAGACGGCAATCAGCGCCTGCTGCCTGTTGAAGAGGGCGTCAAGGTCATCGGTGTTATCACAAGAACGGATCTCATGAGGATCATGCACGAAAAGATGACCAGGGTCGAAGGCATAACAGAACGCACGTCCCAGACAAAAAACGTGACAAACCTTATGGAGGAAAGGCTGCCCGGAGACCTGCTGGAGCTACTCGAACAGGCAGGTTCCCATGCCGCTTCCATGGGATTCAACATCTATCTTGTAGGCGGAATAGTCAGGGATATGCTCATGAGGATAGACAACTATGACATAGACCTTGTTGTCGAAGGCGACGGTATCGCCTTTTCAAAGACGTTTACCTCTTCCATAGGCGCACGCGTAGCAACCCATGAAAAATACAAGTCAGCGGTTATAACCCTAGCCGGCAACAAACGTATCGACGTCGCAACAGCACGCCTCGAGTACTACAAGCACCCGGGTGGATTCCCCGTTGTCGAACAATCCACCCTGAAACTCGACCTATACCGCAGGGATTTCACGATCAACACCATGGCTATCTCACTCAATCCCTCTCGGTTCGGCGAACTTATAGACTTTTTCGGAGCAATAAGGGACCTAAAGGAGAAGCGACTGCGTGTCCTTCATTCCCTGAGCTTTGTCGAAGACCCATCGAGGATACTGCGGGCCGTACGTTTCGAAAAACGCTTCCGTTTCACGCTCGGCAAACAGACCACATCCCTTGTCCATGCCGCAGCTAAATCCGGGTTATTGAGAAATATCCCAACCAAACGCATATCACACGAAATAAAACAGCTTCTCTCGGAAGACGATCCCATAGTGTGTATGGAGAGATTGCGGGATCTGGGTATCCTTACAGCCATAAATCCTGAGATTGTATTCAACCCAAGCATCAAAGACGGTTTTAACCAGATAAAAGAAACCATCTCATGGTTCAATCTACTCTATACAGGTGAATCCTACAGGCCCTGGTTCATATACCTCTTGAGCCTTATAGAAAATATGAAGCCCAAAAAGATCGTTTCTTCGTGCAAAAGCCTTGGTCTGATGGATGACACACCCCATTCTCTTTTAAAGTCGAGGACAAAGGCAAACTGGATGCTGAAAGAACTCGTTAAAGGTCAGCCATGTCCCCCGTCATGTATTGCCGCCATCCTTGAAACCGGAACGCTTGAAGAGATCCTGTACGCCATGAGCAAGACAAAAGGGACGGACATAAAGGCCGCCATATCGACCTATATCACCACCTTGAGGTTTTACAAACCGCCTCTTACAGGCAAGGACCTCCTGGAAATAGGTTTTATAAAGGGGAAATTCCTGGGCGACTGCCTCAGACTGATACGGGATAAGGGCCTTAACGGAGAGATCAGGGATTTCAACGAGGCCATTACATTCGCCCAGGACATCCTTAAAAAAGGCATTAAACCATAAACCAAACTGTTGACGATCAACCCATACTGCGATAAAGAGAAAATACATATTGACGGGGGTGTAGCTCAGTGGGAGAGCATCGCGTTCGCAATGCGAGGGTCGGGGGTTCAAATCCCCCCACCTCCACCATGTTTCACTATATATATTATCTAGTTATAATATTTATACCCTTTAATTTTGGGTAGCGGTGCTCTTCAATAAAACCGATCTCTTGAAGGACTTTCTTTAACTTGTTTCTGCTTGTGGTTATATTCTCTTTGATTTAAATGGTAGCGGGGAGAGGATTTGAACCTCTGACCTTTGGGTTATGAGCCCAACGAGCTACCAGACTGCTCCACCCCGCGTCATGAGAGCCTTCTATAACCTATATATGTGTTTGTCAAGCCTTGTTTTTCAAATACCCTTATAGAAACGCAAACAATATCATGCGGATATCATTCTTACCAGTAGCACTGGATTACAGCAGTATGCTTATCAAGACAGGCAGATGCTGATCTTTTGAATATTAGGATCGACTGAAAACCATATTTGTCGGTAAAAAAAATAAAAAAAAAGCAGGCCGGTTTGACCTGCAAACATATGAGGAGGTTCTACGGGGAATGAATCTAGAAGAACCTAATATTATTTATCGACACCATATGGATTTACTTAACAGCTATTTTTTAATTTTTTATAAATTTTTTCATTAAACCCTCTTTTATGTTATACAAACATTATGAAGAGTAAGATCCCGCCTCTGGCATTCAGGGTCAGACCTCAAAAACTTGATGAGATGCTGGGACAGGAGCAGGCAAAGGGCTTTATTGAAGATTTCATAGGGGGCAACCGCCATTCGGTTATCCTCTGGGGCCCACCGGGTTCGGGCAAGACAAGCTTAGCCAACATAATCCAGGCCAGTTTTTCTGGATCATTCCATCCGATAAGTGCCGTTACGAGCGGGGTCCAGGAGCTCCGGAAGGTAACCAGCATGGCTGAAAACGCCGATGATATCCCTATCGTCTTTATCGATGAGATCCACAGATTCAACAAGGTTCAGCAGGACGCACTGCTTCCCTTTGTAGAAAACGGCCACATCATACTGATCGGCGCAACCACAGAGAACCCATCGTTTTCCGTCACATCTCCTCTGCTTTCCAGGATACAGGTGATCGTACTCAAGGCCCTTGAAAAAAAGGAAATAGAAGACATAATCACCAGGGCAATAAATAATGACAAGTATTTGGCTTCATCAAAAAAGGTTCTATCTGATGAAACTGTTGCCGCTATAGCACATGCCGCACGCGGAGATGCGCGCTCGGCGCTGAACCTTACAGAACTTGCACTCACAAAGATCGATAAGAAAGTTATCGATCCTTCAGACATGGAAGAGCTCCTGAAAAGACCTTTGTATCATGACAGGGCGGGAGAAAATCACTATGACCTGATATCCGCATTCCATAAATCCATACGCGCAAGCGATGTAGATGCCGGCCTATACTGGCTGGCAAGGATGATGGAAGGCGGGGAAGACAGACTGTTTATCTTAAGGAGGATGATACGCATCGCATCCGAGGATATAGGCATGGCAGACCCGAATGCGCTTAGAGTTACAACGAGCGCAAAGGAGGCATTCACCTTTTTGGGTTCACCCGAAGGAGATCTGGCCCTGTACCAGACAGCGGTCTATCTTGCCTGCGCCCCGAAGAGCAACACCCTTTACCTTGCAGAGATGAAGGCCAAGGACATCATAAAAAAAACCGGAACACCGCCTGTTCCTCTACGCCTGCGAAACGCACCCACGCGCCTTATGAAAGAGCTCGAATATTCAAAGGGCTATATCTATGCCCACGATGACCCTCTCGGGGCATTGTCACTTAACTATCTGCCGGATAGTCTGTCTAAAACCATTATATACAGACCAAAACAGGCCGGTTTCGAAAAAAGGATAAAGGAGATACTAGATGCTAGAGAAAAGGCTAAGGGAGATAGGACAGGGCCACATCGCAAGACATCTTGAGGGGATAGACTCATCACCATTATCTGCTCAGATTGAAAAGGACCTCGACGGGATCGATAATGATCTTATCCAGGGCCTTTTAAAAGGTGTAAATCTGTTTGACCCCCCCAAAGGCCGTGTCGAGCCGGCAGATGTGATACCGGCATCCTTTTACCAGTCGGACGAGGCCCTCGATTATATACAGCTCGGCCGACAGATCATCAAAGAAGGAAGGGTCGCCGCACTTATAGTAGCAGGCGGCCAGGGATCAAGACTCGGAATAAACGCACCTAAAGGGATGGTCGGGGTCACGCCTGTTCTTGGCAAAAGCCTTTTTCAGCTACATGCACAGAAGATCCTGGCCCTGTCAAAAAGGTACTGCTCTGTGATCCCGCTTTTCATCATGACCTCCACCACCAATGACTCTCAAACCAAGGACTTCTTCCGCGAACACGATTATTTCGGCCTGGACAAAGATCACGTCCATTTCTTTGTCCAGGGGCTTCTGCCGTCCGTAACACCTGAAGGCAGGTTTATCCTTTCTAGAAACCAGGGACTGTTTATGAATCCGGACGGGCATGGCGGTACGTTTGCAGCATTGAAAAAAAACGGCTGCCTTGAGATCATGAAGGACCAGGGAATAGAGGAGATCTTCTATTTCCAGGTGGACAACCCGCTTGTAAGGGTATGCGATCCCCTGTTTATAGGCCTTCACAGCGGAAACAGGGCACAGATGTCGTCCAAGGTGGTCAGGAAAAGGGATTTCGATGAGAAGGTAGGGGTTATCGCAAGGCTCGGAGGAAAGACTACCCTTGTTGAGTACAGCGACATGGATGACGATATGAGATATGCAACCGATAAGGACAAGACCATGGCATACTGGGCAGGCTCTATAGCCATCCATTTGATAAGGCGGGATTTCGCAGAGAAGATAACCTCCCAGGGGGTTGTTCTACCTTTTCATAAGGCTTTAAAATCTATACCTACTATCGATGAAAATGGTATGGAGCAAGAGATCAGGGGTGTAAAATTTGAGACCTTTATCTTTGACGCACTGCCGCTAACCGACTCGTCGGTCACCCTTGAAGTGAAAAGGGAGGAGGAATTTGCACCAGTGAAGAACCTTTCAGGAGACGATTCACTTGAATCATCGATACAAATGCAGAGCAGCCTGTATAAAAAATGGCTTGGGGATCTGGGTATAGAGGCGTCAAAAGGTGCATTGATTGAAATAAGCCCTCTATTTGCAATAGACAAGGAAGAACTGTCATCCCGCATCAAAGATATACCCAGACAGATTAAAACAGACACCTTCCTTGGAAAAGAGTTCGATTGAACGTATGAGTCGTCAAAAGCCAGGCAAACGCCATACTATTGATATCAAAGATACAAAATGGGAAATCATCATATGGTTGGGGACCATTATCGTACTCGTATTCGTGGTGCTCTTTGCGCTATACTCATACCACAGCGTTGAACGCGCGATGGCAAACCAGTTCAAACGAGAACAGGGTCTGCTTGCACAGCAAACAGCAATGGGTATAGAGCAGTACATGAGCGATATCTCGAACATACTGAGCCTGACCACACAGATCAAGTCGGTAAGCAATGCCGAACCTGAAGATATAGAGCTGGCCGTAAAAAATGCCTACAGATCCTTAAAAAACAAGGTCTCCTTTGTGTTCTGTGAAAACTCAGACGGCGTTCTTGCATATCGCTATCCGGAAAACCTACTTCCCGGCATTGAAGGCAAAGATTTCAGCTACAGGACCTACTTCAGGGTAGCCAAAGAGCTGGGCGTTCCGTTTGTTTCGGATATCATCATGATAGGAGGGGAAAAAAATATCGACATCCCTGATCGGTTCGAGACCTTTGTGATAACCTACCCGCTTAAGGGAGATGACGGAAAATTCAACGGCCTCATAGGATGCGCCATCGACCTGGCAAACATAACCGCTCATTATGTCGCCCCGATACGACCTTCTGAGACCGGCTATGGGTGGCTTGTCGATGAAAAGGGAATGATTCTCTACCACCCCAACCCGAAATGGATCGGGTTGAATCTCTATGAAATCGCACTGGATATGGAAAAAAACGGCATAAAGATTTCAGGTGCCAACGAGATACGTCATGGTATGGAATTAAAAAACGGCGGCATGTACGAGTTAACCTTTCCCCACTGGCCTCATGCCGAGCCGACGAAAAAGCTGCTGGCATTCTCCTCTGTACACTTTCTGAACAGGAGATGGATCACGGTTGCGACATCCCCTTACAGCGAGGTAATAGCCCTCATGTCGGGCACATTCAGAAACAGCCTCATCCTGGGATCAGCAAGCATCTTTTTCGTACTGATTGCAACCATTATCATGCTCCGTATCAACAAGGCGAGAGCTGCCGCCTCTGAAAGAAACAAGTGGGCGGACAGGGTGCTTATCGCCCATAAAAGGCTGGAAACCATTTTCAACTACTTGCCCCATTATCTGGCATTGATAGACTCTGCCTTTACGGTTGCAGATATCAATCAACGATATTGTGACCTTTACGGAAAGCCCCGCGGGGATTTCATAGACAAACATTGTCAGCTGGACTTTGCAGAAAGCGAGCGCTTCTGCCACCTTGATATCGTGGAACAGTGCTTCAAGACAGGTGTTGTTATAACAGACAGCAATAAACGTATGGATATAAACGGCAAACCATATTATCTGGACATCAGCGCTATCCCCTTGTACGGGGCCCAGGGTGAGGTGGACTATGTAATCCAATATGCCGTAGATATAACCGATAAAAAGGCCCTGACCGAAAAACTCATCCAGGCGGAAAAACTCGCTGCGGTCGGCCAGATGTCTGCCCATGTCGCTCACGAGATAAGGAATCCCCTTACATCGGTACTTCTTCATTCGGAACTCCTCGAAGAGGAGATTAACGAGCACGGCAAAAATGAGGAAGCCATAGAGCTTCTGGACATCATAAAAACAGAGATAGACCGGCTTTCCAATGTCACGGATGAATATCTGTCTTATGCCAGGCTTCCTCATCCAAGGAAACAGCCTGTCGACCCTGAGGCCGAGGTCTCTTCGGTCCTGTCCATGATGCGTCCCGAATTGAAGAGGCGGGATATCGATGCCTCACTGTCATGCCCTGACATGCTGCCCAAGATCATGATAGACCGTGGACAATTCAAGCAGCTTCTGATAAATCTTATAAAGAATGCAGAAGATGCAATGCCTTCCGGGGGCAACCTGGAAATATGTCTCATGGGCATATTCGAGAATTTTCTGCTTTTGGTAAAGGACACTGGCTATGGCATACCAACGGAACTCACTCGTCGCATCTTCGATCCGTATTTTACCACAAAGGATAACGGAACAGGTCTTGGGCTTGCCTTGGTTCAGTACATAGCCAATGCACATGATGGTTGGGTCGACGTGGAAAGCCAGAAAGGAACAGGGTCCACTTTTATCTTCTCCGTCCCTTTCCACGAAGCGCAAAAAGATGAAATGAGGGATTAAGAAAATGAAAAGAGTCTTGATTATAATGATAAGCATCATGTCTTTACTGGCCTTCAGCGCCTATAGCAGCGATCTCGAGATCAATGCCCCTGAAGGAATCAGCAGTGTCGAAATCCTCTCCGGCGGAACAAAGTCCATGCTGGAACATATCAAGGACAGGTTTGACGGTCAGCTGTCAGCCCTTGAACAGCGTTACAAGATCAGCGAGCTCAAAGAAGAACACTCAGCTGCCACTGAACATCTAAAGACAAGAAAAACAGCATACACTACACAGATCAAATCGCTAAAGGCCGAATACCTCTCGAACATAGAGATCACCATACACTCTTTAGAGGCCGAAATATCCCCGGAATCATCAGCGCTCGGTGACATCATGTTTTTCTTTACCATAAAGAATAAAACAGACAAAATAATAAGCCAGATAACATACAAACCTATGGCAGAAGACCTGTACCTGCCTACAACCACAAACATGGTCCTTGAATTGATAGACCCAAAGACGATGAAACTGGGGATTTCCCCGGGGAAATCCCTTTCAAATGTCGGCCATGAACCGGTAAAGTTGTCGATCTTTATCAACCAGCTCAAAAAAGACGAGGTAGGCCGGATCAAATCAGATATAAAAAATAATTTTGCTATAGCAATCCTTGATGCGAAGTTTTCAAATGCCATAGGCTATAAAGGCCAGCACAAGATGATGGACCTGAAAGAGGCAATAGCCGCAAAGATTAACGCTTTTCGAATTGCCATAGAGAAGGCAGAGAAGGACGAGGGGCTAAAAAAGAAGTCGTATGAAAAGGCACTGGCCGCTTATACAAAAGAACAAGATGAAATCAATAAGCTGTATAAAAAAAACCTTGAAGAACTTAAAGTCTCGTCTTTGCGCTTCAGCACAGGTTCGGAAGACAACACCATCGAAGATATCCCACCTGGAAACTATATCATTTATGCCCGGAACACAGACGGCAAGGCCGTGTTCCAGGAGGTAAAGATCGAAGGCAAAAAGACCTCTGTTGATCTTCAAAATATGGAAGGGGACCCGTTTCAGCTATGAAAAATATCCTTGTTGTCGATGATGAAATAGGCATCCGTGAATCCCTAAAGAGAATAATGATAAAAGAGGGGTTTAAAGTATTTACCGCTTCAAACGGCAATGAGGCATTCAAGATCGTCCGTCAGGAAGATATCGACCTGATGATCACGGATATCCGCATGGCCAGTATGGATGGTGTCGAACTACTCAAGCTGACCAAAACCGTATCTCCATATACCGAGGTTATCATGATAACAGGCAATGCATCCGTAGATACGGCCGTGGAAACCATGAAGCTGGGCGCATATGATTATATCACCAAGCCCTTTAAAAAGGCCGATATATTAAAGTCTGTGCAAAAGGCCATAGAAAAACAGATCCTCACCATGGATAATGTCCAGCTCAAGGAACGCATAGAGGCCTTCGAATCCGCACCCCTCATAGAGACTGTCAGCCCTGCAATGATCAAGATTGTCGAGATTGTCCAACAGGTAGCGCCAAGCCAGGCCAATATCCTTATCCTGGGAGACTCGGGCACGGGCAAAGAGGTCATTGCAGACATGATCCACAGGCTCTCCCCACGCTCATCTAGACCCATGATCAAGGTCAATTGTGCGGCCATACCCGAAACCCTAATCGAGTCAGAGCTGTTCGGCTATGAAAAGGGCGCCTTCACCGGCGCTGCAGGCAGGAAGGAAGGCCGTTTCGAGGCCGCTGACAAATCAAGCATATTTTTAGACGAGATCGGCGAGATCCCGCCGGCCGTGCAGGTGAAACTCCTCAGGATACTGCAGGAAGGAACCTTTGAAAGACTCGGGTGCAACAAGACGACGACCGTTGACACCCGTATCATAGCCGCAACAAACAAGGATCTTTCAAAAATGGTAAGAGATGGTCATTTCAGGGAAGACCTGTACTGGAGGCTCAACGTCATTTCTATAAACCTACCATCTCTTAAAGACAGAAATGAGGATATACCCAACTTGGTGCAGCATTTCATCAACCGGTTTTCTAAAAAGAATGCAAAAGACATCAAGGGCATAGAATCCCAGTCTCTGGAAACCCTTCTTCGCTATGACTGGCCGGGAAATGTCAGGGAGCTCGAAAACGTCATAGAACGGTGTATAGTCCTCGACAAAGACGGGATAATCGGCCTTGAAGACCTGCCCCATGAGATCGCCCAGAAGATCAGTTCAACAGATTCTGTAACCATACCCCTCGGCACCCCCCTTGAAGAGGTTGAGCGTATCTTGATGGAAAAAACACTTAAACACACAAAGGGTGACAAGGGGCTTGCATCAAAACTGCTCGGTATTTCAACAAGGACCCTCTACCGAAAGATCGATAAAAAAGAGGATTAAATCAGAACGGTTATTCTACCATAAGACATTGGATCACTATGCCAAACAGTATAAGATATGCGTACAGGGCCTGTTAATCCTCGACATCATCAGGGATTGATCTTATATTTTCTTATCTTGTAATGGATAACCCTCCTTGAGATACCCAACAGGTCAGCGGCATCCTTTTGCACCCAATGGGTCTTCTTGAGGGCCTGTATCACCATGGCCTTTTCCTGGGCCTCCAGGGGGTTCAATTCTCCGTTTTCAGGAACAGCAGCTTTGACATCCATGATACCCGAGGTGACGATCTCGTCGGGAGTAATCATAGAATCCCTGCACAATACCACTGCAGCTTCGATCACATTTTTCAACTCCCTGACGTTTCCGGGCCAGTTATATGAGGTGAGCAGATTTACGGCCTCTTTTGTGATCCCCTGGACCTTTTTACCTGTCTTGTTGCTGAATTCCGTAATGAATATCTGCGCAAGACCGATGATGTCCTCTTTCCTTTCGCGCAAGGGCGGGATCTGTATGGTTATGACCTTTAACCTGTAATAGAGATCTTCCCTGAATTCTCCTTTTTCCACCTTTGCCTTCAGATCTGCATTCGTGGCAGCTAGGACCCTTATATCAACGCTCTGCTGATCAAGCTCTCCCAACCTCCTGAATTCTCCCGATTCCAGGACCCTCAAGAGGCGGGTCTGCATCTCGGTAGAGATATTGCCGATCTCGTCAAGGAAAAGTGTCCCTGTATCCGCCTCTTCTATAATCCCCTTTTTATCCTTAAACGCGCTGGTATATGCCCCCTTGGAATATCCGAACAATTCCGCCTCGATCAGCGAAGACGGGGTTGCCCCGCAATCCATAACAACGAATTTCTTGTCTTTTCTATTGCTTTCATAATGTATCATCTTGGAAATCAGCTCCTTGCCGGTACCCGATTCCCCAAGGATCAACACCGTGGAATCCGAAGAGCTGACCTGCCTTGTTATTGAAAGCACCCTTTTCATGGCATGACTCTCAGCGTATATCTGGTGATCGATCCTGTCCTCTACCTCCTGTTCCAGATACCTTACCCTTAGCTTCAATTCCCTTTTTTCAATAGCCTTTTCTATCTTTGCAACAAGTTCGATGGGTTCAAAGGGCTTTACCAGATAATCAAAGGCCCCATTTTTCATGGCCTGCACGGCTCCTTCTATAGAGGCATATGCAGTAAATATAATCACCTCTATATCAGGGTCTATGGCCTTTGCCTTCTCCAACACCTCCATGCCGTCCATATCAGGCATCTTCAGGTCAGTAAGAAGGACCCCGAAGCCTTCCCTTCTCATGGCGTCAAGGGCCTTGTCGGAATGGGAAAACCCGAGTACGGAATAGCCCATCGCCTCAAGCCTGGTGATAATAACCTCAACAATATTGGGTTCGTCATCAAGCACAAGAACCCTTGGCTTTTTACTCATTGCATATCCCTTCTCTTTTCCGTATTGATATAGATCTCTTCGAGTTTTTTCAATTTATAGATGAATTCCTCCAACTCCTTTTTAAGAGATTGATTGTCCTTTTTGACAGACTCGAACTCCTGTATCACCTTGCCGCTCTTTTGGACTATGGAATCTCTTGAGTTATGGAGCTCCTCGATCCTCTCGGCAAGGATTAATATATATCCCGCCTCGATCTTGAGATATCTCGGAATAAACGGTTCTTTTCTTATATTAATCAATTCTCTCCTGATATCCTTGAGGGAATACTCCTCAACAAGCAGTGAATTCATTATATTTACAATCTGTTGTCTTGCAATATACTCCGGTATAACCACAGATGGATCAATCTTAAGGTCTCCTTCAAGGGGCTTGCCGTCGGATATAGTTTCCTCGGCGGTCTCCAACCCGGCTATAAATCTTTTAGCCGTGCACCCTTCTAGAAAGAGCCCCTGAATCAACAGGCAGGGTAAAAGAAAAAACACTACCCTTGCCAACAATGCTTGTCGCATATATGCTCCCCCCGTGGGCATCGACGATGTTCTTTGATATCGCAAGCCCCAGGCCGATACCGCTGTGTCCCCTCGTAACCTTTGATTGATAAAACTTTTCAAAAATAAGCGACAGGTCCTCTTCGGGTATTCCCTTGCCATTATCCTCGATCTCAACAATGATAAGATCATCGTCCCTGTTAAGCCTGATTTCGACCCAAGAACCCTTATGAGAATACTTGATTGCATTGTGGACAAGATTTGTCAATACCTGTAGAATTTTGTTTTTATCCACAAAGACATGGCAATCATCGTCCAGGTACCTCACCTCTATCGCCACCCCTTTATTGCTTGCATAGGGCTGTATCTCGGAGATAAAATCCGATACGATTTCATTCATCACAAGCCCCTCTTTACTTAGCGTTATCATGCCGGTTTCAAGTCTGGACATCTCCAGGAGTTCCTCTATGATCTTCAACAACCGGTTTATCCCCTGATCCATGATATCGATCATCTTTTTCTGCTTTGTACCCAGTTCGCCGACAACCCCCTCCAGGATCAGATTTACGGCCTCTTTCATGGAAGTAAGAGGGGTCTTCAGTTCATGTGATACAATGGAGATAAATTCATTCTTCATATTGTCCAGTTCTTTGAGACGCATCGCCATGTTGTTACACGACTCCGCGAGCATGCCTATTTCATCCTTGGAATCAAGCTTTATCTTATAAGAAAAATCTCCCTGTGCGATATGTTTGATACCGCTGCGTATGACTCCAAGATCCTTGTTGATGCTCCTGTAGATGATCAAAGGGAGGATCAGTCCGATAAAAAGCCCGATACTGAGAGCCCACCACGTGAATGTCATAATCTGATCGCCGAGCCCTTTCAAATAGACGATCTTTGTCCCCAGTGACTCGATTGCCCTGCCGTTAGAATATCGCGCCATACCCACTAATGCATCAATATCATTACTGTTAATTTGAAATATCTCTTCAAGATCTGAGGTATCTTTAGGTATATTCTCTGACTGCGCATAAAATCTGTCGGTAAACCCTTCCCATATCTGTTTTGCCTCGCTCAGTACTATCTCTTCCCTGTCGTCATAACACATCTCCTTCGAACAGAGATATTCGATGGATCTGGTTATATCATCTTCTTTATGACTGATAAGGGTCTTGTATGACTCCTGCTGCAAAAGCAGGTACTGCTTTCCGGCAACCTCGATCGATATGAGATCCTCGATGAGATTGTCGGATATCTCTTTTTTCTGGTAATCTACAATGTATATATCACGTGTGATATTGCTCATCCTTGACGATACGTAAAACAAAACAACGTTTAGCCCGACGAGTACCACGACAAAAATCACATATGCTGAAATGATTTTTTCGAGCAGCCCCAACTTTCTCATGATCAAGATTATAGACATTTTACCGATAAGTGAGCAAGGGAGAGTTTATGTCGAACCTGATTTCTGCCCTTAACGCAAACGGTATGCTCCACGCCAATGCGTCATCAAATGTCGCGAATCTCAACACCGAGGACTATAAGTCCATAAAGACAACCCTTACATCCGGGGCCAACGGCGAAATAGAAACTGTTACCGTCAGAGACGACACACCAGGCGTCCCCACAGAAGATGGAAAATCCTCTTCAAATGTAGATCTCTCAAAGGAGTTTTCTGACATGATCCTGGCCCAGAGGGGTTTCGAGGCGGCTCTCACCGCAATATCCACCAGGGAAGAGATGCTCAATGACCTCATGAGGGTCTTCAAGAATAACGACTGACCTCTAGTAAACCGGTACAGACATCAGGCTCTGGATTATTGACCAGCTTATGTATATTTTTTAAAAGCCCTGATCCGCCATCGACACTTGTATCCTGATGGAAGAGGTGTACAAGTCGATAAAACTGGGCTATAGTCTTGCAATAGATGATAGCCGACATACTTTACAGATGCCCAATTTGCGGAATATTCGATTGGTTCAGAGACAACAGGTGCATCTCCTGCAATGCATCGGTTATTATACACTCCAGGACGGATATATCCGTCAATGACAAAAGGTTCCCTATCTCATACTGGTACGCAAAAGTCCTCGAATTCAGCTTACCTGAACCTGTAGACGGCATTATCATGAAAAGCGGGGCAGTCAATCTTTCATTGGAGGCCAAAAACGATATTTACAAAGGTTATGCCGGTATTTCCGCCTCCAGATTCACCAAAAAACAGATAGATTCAGGATTCATTAGACTGGGCAACGAATCTGTCGAGTTTTCGGGCAAGACCCTCGAGAGGGCTATCCCGATCAATGATATCACCTCCTTGACCATAGAATCTAATACCCTTATCATCACAACCAGAGATCTTGGCGTCATGTTCTTCGACTTTCTCGAAGAATCAGGCAAAAAATGGGAGGACTGCATCCGTAAGGCATTGATAAGATTTCACTCCGACAGAGAAATACTGGAATTTTACCCGCGCCTGATCTTTGCAGAAGACTTCCGGACCAGGCCGGTCCGATCAAAAGGCCACCAAAGACTGCAGGTTCCCGTCAACAGGTGGTACAGAAAGGATCACAGTACCATATTCAGCATATTACGCATGATCGCAAGACCTCTTATTAAAACCATGTTTTCTGTTAAAATCACCGGACTTGACCACATCCCTTTACATGGCCCGGCGATCCTGCTTATTAACCATACCTCTTTTTTGGATGCGATCGTCCTCGGGACCTTTACAAAACGAAATATCTGGTTTATGGCAAAAAACTCGGAGTATAAAGGAATAATTTTGAACTGGTTTTTAAAAATAGCAAGGGCATTCCCTGTACGTCGATATACCAACGACGTACAGGCGGTAAGAAATGCTATACGCATTGTACAGCAAGGCCATATCCTCGGGATATTCCCAGAGGGGGAACGTACATGGGATAATACAGCCCTGCCTTTGAGGACCGGGACCATACGACTCGTGCTTGCCCTGGGAAAACCGGTTATCCCTGTGGGGATATCCGGTGCCTATGAACTCATGCCGAGGTGGACATCGAGCATAGTCAGGTCTCCTGTGTCCATACGTATAGGCAAGCCCTTGCATATTGATCATATACCAATACCTGCACAAGGTGCTGATGATATATCGAGGGCCTCAAATATGATCAAGGAACATATCATCGACCTTATAGAGGAGAAAAATTGAGCTATGTAAGATTAATCCCACTTGGCGGCCTCAGGGAATTCGGGCTGAATTCCATGGTGGTAGAGACCAGCATGGGCTCGATCGTAATCGATGCGGGCCTGATGTTTCCTAAATTCAAACCCACAGGCATAGACCAGATCATACCTGATTTCACCCATATCATAGAAAATCAGGAGGCGTTTCAGGGCATAGTCCTTACCCACGGACATGAAGACCATATCGGGGCCCTGCCATATCTCTTGAAAGATGCACCCATTCCGGTATACAGCCACCCCTTCACACTGGAACTGGTCAAGAGAAAACTCAGGGAATACGACATGGACGGCCGGATAAAACTCATCCCCGTGCATAAAGGCCAGCAGATAACCCTCTCCGGCATAGATATCGAATTCATAGAGGTAGAGCATTCGACCATAGGCTGTTTTGCCCTGAACATGAACACCCCGCAGGGCAGGATCATTCATTCGGGTGATTTCAGAAAGACCCCTGACGAATATTCCTCTATCGACTCTAGGGTAAGACTGTTCATGTGCGAGAGCACCAACGCCGAGGTGGACCCGAAATACTTTGATGAGGACAGACTTAAAGAGAGCCTGGACAACATCATGAAAGAGACCCCCGGCGCTATAATCGTGTCTACGTTTTCAAGCCATGTCAGGCGCATCAAGATGCTCTATGATCTTGCCGTAAAGAATTCACGGCGGGTTGCAATCATGGGCAGGAGCATCAACCAGGTGATCGACATAGCATCGGACCTGGATTTCATAGACTTTGATTCGAGAGACATCATAAACCCCGAGGAGATAACCTCCCTAGACAGAGACAAGGTCATGATAATCTGTACCGGCACCCAGGGCGAGGTTTACTCGGTATTATCTCTCATATCAAGAGGTTGGCATAAATTTAAGGTAAGAACCGGGGACAAGGTCATCATCTCGGCGAGAATAATCCCGGGCAACGAAATCGCTATATCCAGATGTATAGACCAGTTAATAGACTTCGGGGCAAAGGTATACTATCCTGATGTGGCCGAGGTACATACGACAGGGCACGCCTCGCAGGAACAGATCAGGCGGGCCATCTCCATGCTCAAACCCGAGATAGTCTTTCCTATCCACGGAGAACTCAGGCATATGAAAGCCCTGTCGGATATGGTAGAAAACACTGAGGGCATCAATACCAGGGCCATCCTGGGCCGACCCGGCCAAATATGGACAATCGATAACGACGGTATGCACCTGTCAGGAGAGACCACACACGGAAAATGCTTTATCGACGGCGAACTTACCGGGGATATCCGAGACGTGGTTCTCAGAGACCGCAGGCACATCGCCGAGGGCGGTCTCGTCGTTGTGTTTGTCGTCATTGATGGGCAAAAGACAGAGATCGTACTAGGCCCTGATATCATGTGCAAAGGGGTGGTACCTGCCGATATGGAACAGGAAATCATGCTCGAAATCAAAGAAAAGGCAGCAGAGACCCTTGACAGCTTCACGGGCAAGGAGATCAACATAGAAATCCTTCAAAACAGGCTAAGAGAGAGATTGGGGACAAGCCTCAAATCAAGGCTCGGAAAAAAACCCATGATAATCCCTATTATAATGGAGATCTGATTGCAGGATATACTGATTGCCTTTTTTCTGGGTGTTGTACAGGGCCTTACCGAATTTCTTCCGGTATCCAGCTCCGGCCATCTCGTTCTCCTGCAGGGCCTGATCGGGGACAAATGGCTGGGTGATATCCTTTTCAATGTCTCTGTTCATTTCGGCACCATAGTTGCCGTGGTTGTCTTCTTTCACAAGGAGATCCTCTCGCTCGCGAGGGGCATACTGCCCGGTTCATACAGCAAAGGCCAGGCCTATATCATATCGTGCATACTTATTACCACCTTAATTACCGGTATAATAGGGATATTATTCAAGGATTCATTCGAGGCACTATTTTCGAAACCATATATCACGGCAGGTATGCTTTTTATAACAGGCATACTCACCTTTGCCACGGACAGGATCGAGAACGTGAAAAAAACCTACGGGCAAATGGATATCCGTGATGCCGTAGTTATCGGCGTATTTCAGTCGCTGGCCATAACACCGGGCATATCGAGATCGGGTGCCACGATCTTTGCAGGGGTCATGTGCGGGATGGAACGCACATGGGCTGCAAGCTATTCCTTTATCGCGTCTATACCTGCAGTATTAGGGGCATGCATACTCGAATGGGGAAACTCTCCGCAATCCCTCTCTGCAACCCACGTTGTCGGCGCGTTAACTGCATTTATCGTGGGTTTGGTTTCGCTTAAATTCCTGGTTTGGACATTAAAAAAACACAACTTCTTTTACTTCTCGATATACTGCTGGCTCCTTGGGAGTTCATATATCGCCATGAGTATGATAAAGGGATAATGCTATGGCAAAAAAGGCAGCACCCAAAAGCATGATCCCCGTCAGAATGACAGGGATGTTTCTGATCTTCTTTACCGTTTTTATGCTCCTCGCCCTGATATCTTACAATCCTGCAGATCCCAGCTTTTCGAACTACAATTCAGCAGGCAATATCAAAAACATTGCGGGTATCGTAGGTTCATATATGGCTGACGGTCTGTTCCTGCTCTTTGGTATAGCTGCATTTTTCATCCCTGTATTCTGCACCGAATACGCACTGAGATTCCTCGGGATACGTAAAAATGCCAACGTGCTCAATTTCCTGAGCACATTCATTATTTTTTTTGTCGGCCTGTGCCTTCTTGCCATAGTCATCCAGGAGGTGTCCATCTTCTCCGTAAAAATGAAGGCAGGCGGCTTACTCGGTGCCATCATAGGAGGATCTTTATTCGAGTATCTGAACTGGGGTTCTGTGATCATATTGTTATGCCTTCTCTGTACAGGGATAATGATAGGGTATGACACCTCGGTTCTATACAGGGCAATGAGGGACTTTACGGCAAAGATCGGGGAAAAACGGGAATTGAACAGGATCAAAAAAGAGATCGCAAAAAGGTCCGTGGCCAGGTCTATAAAACCGATAAAACCCAGGCAGGAACCTGTTGAGGCAAAGGCCGATGCCAATAAAAAGGAGCCTCGTATAACCGTGATTGAACACGAGGACAAGGAGGTTATAGAGATTCCCAAACAGGCCATCCTTGATTTCGTGGACAATTATCAGCTTCCGCCAATATCCTTTTTGAAGGCACCTCAAACGAAAAGCCGGGGCATATCCGACAAGGAACTCAAGGCAAATGCATCGATGATCATATCCAAGCTAAGAGATTTCGGCGTGGACGGAGAGATCCTGGAAATAAAGCCGGGGCCTGTCATCACCATGTATGAATTCACACCGGCCCCGGGTATAAAGATCAACAAGATCGTGTCGCTTGCCGATGACCTTGCCATGGCCCTTAAGGCGGCTCCGGTAAGGGTCGTCGCCCCGATTCCCGGCAAGAACGCCGTGGGGATAGAGATACCGAACAGGTCCCGTGAGGTAGTGTACCTGCGCAAGATAATCGCAAGCAGGGATTTCATCAGCTCTTCAGCACCGCTTACGCTCGCCCTGGGGACCAACATCGAGGGGCAACCCATTACGACCAACCTTGCAAAGATGCCTCACCTTCTCATTGCAGGAGCAACCGGCACGGGCAAAAGCGTGGGGCTGAATACCATGATCCTTTCCCTGCTGTATCGTTGCGATCCGTCAGAGCTGAAATTCATCATGATAGACCCGAAAAGGATCGAACTTTCCCACTATGAAGGTATCCCTCACCTGCTGCACCCGGTAGTTATAGACCCGAGAGAGGCCCTGCCTGTTCTCAAGTGGGCGGTATCCGAGATGGAGATGCGTTATGAATGCTTCAAAGAACTCGGGGTAAAGGGCATCGATACCTATAATAAAAAGATAAGAAAGGCCTTCCCTCATGCAGGACCTACGCTTGCAACCATAAAAAAACAGGACGAAGAGACAGGGACGCTGCCTATGCTGGTCATCATCATCGATGAGATGGCCGATCTTATGATGGTTAACCGCGAGGTAGAGGTCCATATAGCCAGGCTTGCCCAGATGGCCAGGGCAGCCGGCATATATATGATAGTTGCAACACAGAGGCCTTCCGTGGATGTCATAACCGGCCTTATAAAGGCAAACTTCCCTGCACGCATATCCTTCAGGGTATCCTCAAAGACCGATTCAAGGACCATCCTTGATTCATCAGGCGCGGATCAGTTGCTAGGCCTTGGAGACATGCTCTTACTCTCACCGGGGATATCGAACCTAAGGCGCGTTCACGGGGCATATGTATCGGAAGATGAACTGGACAAGGTGGTGGAGTTCATACGCGGGCAAAAGGCCCCTGAATATATAAACGATATCGACGAGCAGATAGCCGCAATCTCCAATGATCAGAGCACATCCACGACAAAGTCTACCGACAACGGATTCGACCCCAAATATGACGAGGCCCTCGAATTTGTTACCAACAAGGGCAGCGCATCAATCTCCCTGGTGCAGAGGAGATTCAAGATAGGATACAACCGGGCTGCCCGTATTATAGAGCAGATGGAGGAAGACGGCATTATAGGTCCGCCAGACACTGCAGGAAAACCAAGAAAGGTCTTGATAAAACCATATGCGAAAGAACTTGAAGAATAGTATATTGCTCATAGTGCCCATCATGCTTTTTTCTACAGGGGCATGGGCTGTAAGCCTCGATGATATCCAGAAGAGGTACATGTCCCATACGGATTATGTGGCCGCATTTACCCAGGAGACCTACCAGATTCTGGTAGACAAGAATATCCTGTTTAAAGGAAAGATCTCATTCAAACGCGATACCGGTGTCAGGATGGACGTGCTCGAGCCGCAGAGGCAGATCATCATTCTTAAAGACTCGAAGGTTCAGATAAATCTGCCGGATGACGGTGTAAGCGATATACAGGAGATCCCTAAAGAGATCGTAACACAGAATATCCTGGGCTTTTTCTCAGGCATGACCTCCCTGGACGAGCATTACCTGATTAGAGATACGGGAGAAAGCCTTATACTCAGGCCCAAGCAGGGACGCGGTTCCATAGAGCTGTGGGTCGATGAATCAAACCTCCTGAAACGACTGAGCCTGAGTGACGCTACCGGAAACAAAAGCACCATCTTTCTAGATGACTATATCTTCGACCAGGGCCTGAATGACGTTATCTTCGTGTTTGATCCGATCTCACAAGGAAAAACCCAAGGAAATAAAAAACCATCGCCCCTGCCCCAATAGTTGCATATGCCTTGACCTCTTTATTGCCCTTTGATAAAGCTAGATTATGGATAATCGCATTATGGACAAAACCATCGATTATATCCTCCAGGCTAAACATACTGTGGTCCTAACAGGTGCCGGCATATCAACAGAATCAGGAGTTCCCGACTTCCGAAGTCCCGGTGGGATTTGGGAACGCTATGACCCTACGGTTTTTTTTTACGACCGCTTTCTGGCTGATCCTGAACTTGTATGGAAATGCATGCTGGATATGCATGAAAACACGGACTTCACCCTATGGGATGCCAAGCCTAATAAAGGGCACACCGCTTTAGCGTATCTCGAAGAGATCGGCCTGATAAAGGCGATCATCACCCAAAACATCGACAACCTCCATCAAAAGGCCGGAAGCAATAATGTCATAGAATTTCACGGCAATATGCTTTTTGCACGCTGCACCAAGTGTTCAAAGACATACGGGTATAAAGAGGTCCTACATCTTAGCGCCAAAGAGATCCCTCCAAGATGCTCGTGCAGGGGCATACTAAAACCCGATGCAGTCTTTTTCGGAGAATCTATCCCGGCAGAGGCATTGAATGAATCATTCAGACACGCCGAGGATTGCGACCTTATGATTGTCATAGGGACATCTGCCCAGGTGGAACCCGCTGCATCACTACCTTTTATAGCAAAGGGAATGAACTCCATGATGAGGGGTTTCAGGGGCATACCCATCGAAAAATCAATATCTTACGTAATAGAGATAAATTACGAAAAAACCCCCTTGACCGGTACGGTCTCGGATTTTATCATACAGGAAAAGGCAGGAGAGGCGCTTAATTATATTGCAGACAAGATAAGGGAAATAAAGGGAATGCAATGAGATCTTACATATACTGCCATCGACGTAAGGGCATGCCAAAAGTAGCCATAGAGGTATGCAAGACATGCAAATACGCGAAAAAATGTAAGGAATATCTAAATTACCGCAACCCTCCCCTATTTCCCGAAACACAAGACAGACGCAAGGGTACCACCACTTGACATACAATCTCCTTTCGATCTATGGTAAGTTTCTATGTCTAATAAAGAAATTTTCATCTACCCCGATGTTGTCCTGAAGAACAGGGCCGAGAAGATCGAGAATATCGACTACGATATCATAACGCTCATACAGGACATGGAACAGACCATGTACAGAGCGCCCGGTGTAGGCCTTGCAGCCCCTCAGGTGGGTGTTTCAAAAAGCCTGATCCTGGTCGATCCCACGGCAAAAAAAGAATCTGGCAATCTTTCAGTTGTAATAAACCCCGTTATCACCGAATCAGAAGGCGCTCAGACCGACAGCGAGATGTGCCTGAGCGTACCGGAGGTATCGGTTGATGTTAAACGCGCGATGCGTATCCTGATAAAAGGGGTGGACATTAACGGTAAAGATATAGAATTCGAGGCCGAAGGGTTTCTGGCCAGGATTTTCCAGCATGAGATAGACCACCTCAGCGGGATCGTGATATTGGATTATGCATCTACCCTTAAGCGTTCGATCTATCTCAAAAAAAGGAAAAAAGGTAGGATATGAAACTCGCCTTCATGGGCACTCCTGATTTCGCACTGCCGGCACTAAAGGCCCTCATCGATTCAAACGTCCATGAAGTGGCTTGCGTCATTACTCAGCCTGACAAACCAAAGGGCAGGGGCAGGGAGATGCAAGCCCCGCCAATAAAGTCTATGGCAAAAAAACATGCCATACCTGTCCTACAGCCGGCTAGCCTCAAATCCAATGAAAAATTCTACAACCTGCTTAAGGATATCAATCCGGAGGCGGTTATCGTCGCGGCATACGGCAAGATGATCCCTCAGGCGATACTTGATATCCCTGCACGGGGCTTTATCAATATTCATGCCTCTGTCTTGCCCGAATACAGGGGGGCCTCGCCGATAAACAGGGTTATAATGAACAGCCGTGACAGGACCGGTATCAGCATCATGAAGGTGGATTCGGGCATGGACAGCGGCCCTGTTTACCTAAAGACCGAAATAGAGATAGATGCTGAAGATGATGCACTTAGCCTTTCACATAAGCTTAGTATCCTGGGTGCCGACAAACTCCTCGAAGCACTTGACCGTATCGAGCACACGGGCCTGGACCCGATTCCACAGGATGATTCGCAGGCTACCTACGCCCCCATGATCAAAAAGAGCGAAGGACTCATAAACTGGGATAACAGCGCACCGGAGATCCATAATATGATCAGGGGCCTTGTACCCTGGCCGTGCGCATACACCCGCATGAATTCAAGGCTGCTTTTGATCCGCAAAAGTGCGTATATTGTCGAAGGTCATCAATACAGACACGGAACAATGATAAAACAAGGTTCTGAAATCAAGATAGCCTGCAAGGATGGTTTCATCAAACCTAAAATCATCCAGCTTGAGGGGAAAAAGGCCCTTGACAGCGCCTCATTTGCCTGCGGACTGAGATCTTCGGAAACAGTCCTTGAATCGTGAAGGAGAAAACAGACAATGATCCTGGCACCATCCATACTTTCAGCGAATTTTTCTCATCTGGGAGATGATATCACCAAGGTCGTCGGCGCAGGAGCCCAGTGGGTCCATGTAGATGTCATGGACGGCATGTTCGTACCCAATATAACTATCGGCCCTGTCGTTGTAAAAGACATACGAAAGGTCACTGATGCATTTCTCGACTGTCATCTCATGATTCAGTCACCGGAGAGGTACATAGATGCCTTCAAGGCCGCGGGCGCAGATGGCATAACAATCCAGGCCGAGGCTACGACACACCTCCATAGGGCACTCGGCATGATCAGGGAACAGGGTATGAAGTCAGGCGTGGCCCTTAATCCCGCAACGCCCATAGATACTATAGAGTATTGCCTGGATGTCATCGACCTGGTACTTGTCATGAGCGTGAACCCCGGTTTCGGCGGACAATCATTTATCGATGCCGTTGTGCCGAAGATATCAGGGGTAAAAGAGATGATCCAAGGCAGACAGATCCTTCTCCAGATAGATGGGGGGGTGGACAAGAACAACCTTGGCATGCTGCTGGAAATGGGTGTAGATGTTATCGTAGCGGGATCGAGCATATTCAGAGGCAAAGCCCCTGAACAGAACGTAAAGGAGATGTTTGGCATTGCGGACAATCATGCGTATTAGCCTCTCGATACTTACAGCCGTACTAATTTTTGGTATCGCTGGATGCACACATATCCCGGGTGAAATTACCGCATCAAAGGACCGTAACATCAAAAGCCCCTACCTGAATATCATGCTAGGCAGATACGAGGAAAATCAGGGAAACTGGACAAAGGCCCTGGAGCATTATGCTGCCATAAACGACCCGTTTGCCTGGCTCTCTCAGGCACGGATATACTTTATACTAAATCAGAACAGGAATGCTCTTGATATCATTCAACGTCTCGTCGACGAAGGCACCTATGGGGATGAGGCCCTCGAGCTTAGGACAAAGATAAACGCGCGAAACGGCAATTGGCTGCTGGCCATAGCCGACACGGAAATCCTTATCAAAAAAAATCCGGATAATTATCAGTTGAAACTCTTTCTTGCCAATCTCAAAATCATCATGTCTGATTTCAACGGCGCCATAGAGATCCTCGATGATATGCTCGAGGCCAATGAAGATACCATGGTCTGGTATACCATGTCTAAGGCATGTCTCGGACAGAAAGATTTTAACTGCGCAAAAGACGCATTGATAAAGGCCATAGAGATACAGCCCGAATTCACACAGGCATATCTGGACCTCGGCAGGACATATGAACTCCTCGATAAAAGATCAGAGGCCATAGAGGTATATGAAGAGCTTCTCGAATTCGAACCGTTTTCACCGGAGGCCCACATAGCTCTTGCAGAATATTACATCTCTGAAAAACAATATAAGGATGCCATAGTTCATCTCAAGACCCTTCTTGAGGTCAAACCCAATATGGAACTGCTGAGAAGACTTGTCATGATAGAACTGCAGGAGGGTCTTTATACGGACGCCATCGATCTTTTAATGGGCATCGATGAAATAACCGTAAAGGACAAATATTATATGGCCATCGCCTATACCGGTCTAGAACGTTTCGAGGATGCCCTCGGCATGCTCGATGAGATACCCAAAGAGGGGACAACAGGATGCGATGCAATACTGCTTCAGTCCTCCATCTTAAAGGACACGGGAAAGATACCGGAGGCCATCGATGTACTCGAGAATGCGTGGCGGCATTATTCACAGAAAGAAACATGCAACGATATAGGTTACCAACTGGCCACAGAGCTTGATAACGCGGGGGAGAGAGAGAGAGCCCTCGAAGTAGCGTTAAAGATGTATGAAAAAGACAGCCAGGACCCTGTTGTCCTTAATTTCATCGGATATGTATGGGCTGATCAGGGTATTAATATAGACAGGGCCTATGTCATGATCCAGGAGGCACTCAAAAGCAAGCCCAGTGATGTCTACATCCTTGATTCTATGGCATGGGTGCTCTTCAGGATGAACAAGCCTGAAGAGGCGCTTGGTTACATGGAAAAGGCTGTGGAACAATTAGTGGATGATCCGATTATCAATGAACACATGGGGGATATCCTCAGCTCTCTGGGGAGAAACGAGGAGGCCCTTAACTACTATTTGAAATCTTCGGTGTTGTATAAAAGGGAAAACAAGGGTCTTGAGGAAAAGATCAATAAGCTGCTTAAGTAACCTTTGTGTAAGGGTTTGATTATGAGCAATGAAGCGCGGGTCGGAATATTTATCGTAGCTGTAGTCATCGTCTTTTTCATATTATCCATAAAGATAGGAGAATTGGGCTTCTCAAAAAACCGCACCTACCCCCTGACCATGATCTTTTCATCCGTAGAAGGTCTTAAAAAGGGTTCCACCGTAGAATTGGCGGGTGTTGTTGTCGGGAGCGTAACAGATATACACCTTAACAATGATTACTCTGCAGTCGTTTCCGTATCTCTCAATGAAAGTATACATCTCCCTATAAACAGTATTGCATCCATCGCGACTAAAGGGGTTCTCGGAGACAAGATAGTCGTGCTTACTCCGGGTATATCCGACAATACGATCGAACCGGGCGGAAATCTTGCCAGGACAAAGATACCTCCGTCTGTCGACGACCTTCTTATGCAACTTGGGGAACTCTCAAAAAACCTGGTGGAGCTGTCGTCTTCCCTGAATAATGTCTTCGGGGACGAAGACACGCTCAAGAGCATATTATACAACATCAATGACCTAAGCAGAAACGCATCCGGCATGATCTCGGAAAACAGGGAAAACGTGTCGATTGTCATGGAACGATTAACAGACATTACCGATAATGCATCGCTTATATTCCAGAACCTTTCGATAACAAGTCAGGACCTGGGTGAGATTGTCGGCACCATAAATTCAGGAGAGGGAACCATGGGTAAGCTGGTCTACGATGAAGCCCTCTATCACACCATTGTCGAGATGATGAATTCCCTGCATGGACTTACAGAGCGCATGCAGGGCGACTCTACTATAGGCCTTCTGTTAAGCGACGACACCCTGTATTATAACCTGCTCTCGGTTACCGAAGACATAAAATACGTTACGGGTGAGGTCGCGGCAGGTAGAGGCACGCTTGGACATATAATAACAGACGATGAGATCTATCTGGACCTGAAAGAGACCATCAGCAATGCAAACCTTGCCGCACAGGGCCTTGAAGAACAGATGCCTATCACGGTAATGGGCACCATCCTCGGCCTGATCTGGTAGTCCATGATATGCTCTTTTAATCAGAGACTGATCCTTTGCCTGATCCTGTACCTTACCGCGCCGTCTATTATATACGGCAATATATTAAACATCGCGCCTGTTTATTATCACCTCTCGGACGATAAAGGGCTCATTGTTGACGTCATAGGAGAATTCATCGAATCGGCGCCGAATCACACGGCCCTGCGTCCTGTTTTTTTTCACCACAGGGAATTTCTTGATATCCTCTATCCGCTGGGCCATTTCACAAAAGAAAAGTCCCGTTTTACCCCCATATATTCACGGCTGAACCAGGACAATCATACCCATACGGATCTTTTTCCCGTGTTTTACGGCAAGCATGATGGCACCTCGTACGGTGGGTTATTCCCTGTTTACGGGACCATGCACCACCGCTACGGATATGACAGGGCAAGTTTTTTCCTGTGGCCTTTGTACGCCCAACACATAAACAACGACGATACCACCCATGATATCTTATGGCCTATATTCACCTACTGCCCAGACAAGTCATTCAAGGTCTTCCCTATCTACGGGCATGAGTCCTCCGGGACATCTACCAAGGAATATCTCTTGTGGCCCATAGCACACAGGAAAAGGGGCAAGGACAAGATGGACGCGTTTCTTCCGTTGTTCATGTCCTCAAGGGGAGATACATTCAGGAGCACAAGCATATTGTGGCCATTCTTTACCTACAACCGGGATTTCGGCTCAGACCATACAAGCCTTGACTGTCCCTGGCCCATTATCAGATTTGCCCGGGGAGCTTACGAAGAAAACAGATTTTTTCCTTTTTACTGGGAAACAATCAAAGGGACCTACAACATGAAGACAATACTATGGCCTTTATATACAAGAAAGGTCACGCACGACAAAGGAACCGGCATAAAACAGAAAAAAATTTCTATACTTATCCTGAGCTCGATATCACATATCGAACAGCGCGGAAAAAACGCAACCGATTCGCTCACAATCTGGCCTTTGTTAAACCGTGAAAAGAGAGATGGGGCTTCTTCATGGCGTTTCCCGTACATCATCCCCTTTCACGATGACGGGATCGAAAGAAATCTTTCACCTATCCTGACACTGGCAAAAAAATCTTCAACAAGGTACTCCTCTGATATAAATATCCTGTGGCATACCCTGACCTACCATAGGACCCATGATAAAAAGAGATTTTTCCTGAGTTTCTTATACTCTTACAAAGAAGACCCTACCGGCTCGCAAAACGGGTTTTTCTTTGACCTGATACATTTCCAAACAGAACAATCCTTCCCGGCCGAAAAAAAATAACATTCATCATTCATTTTGTCTTGGCAAATGGATATTTTTTTGATAGGGAGTATTTCCATTAATACTGATGGCGGAAAAACCGCTGTTATGAAATCAAATAAGTAGTAGGGGAAGAAATAATATGTCTCTCACGAGAAGAGAGATCTTAGAAGAGCTTGGCAGACTGGGGTTAAAAAGTGTTGGAAGCCTTAAAAAGGCGTGTAGGGAATACGAATCCTATTGGCAGATGATCTCCAATAAGCGAACGTTGGATTAACTTAGATCTCATAGTACCTATAAACCCAATAACCTGATTAAAAAGCAATCACTAAGGTTATCTACATCCAAGGGCGACTTAAAAAGGCGTCATACAGGATTTTCAACAACTGTCTTAATCTATATCCAATTTTAGATATTGACAGCATCCACACGGATTGCTATTAACACCTTGCTTCAAAAGATTGTGCCGAAGTGGTGGAACTGGTAGACACGCCATCTTGAGGGGGTGGTGGGTAACTCCCGTCCGGGTTCAAATCCCGGCTTCGGCACCATAGATAAAAAAATAAACTGAAAGAGAGACTAGATATCCATGGCGAGAAGATGTGACATATGCGGCAAGGGTCGACAGACCGGCAACAACGTATCCCATGCACAGAACAAAACAAAGAGGGTATGGTTACCGAACCTTCAGAAGGTCCGCATCCAAACAGCGCAAGGTGTAAAGAGGCTAAGGGTCTGTACCCAGTGCATAAAATCCGGCAAGGTCACAAAGGCAGCTGTATAGCATAATATACCGTATATTTTTTATTATTCTATATTAATCATATGCTTCGAAACATGAAGCGCCTTTGATAAAAGGATTGACAATCTTTGTTCAAAAATGCATTCTTTAGTAGAATTAAAGCAGTATATCATTTTTATTTGATGATATAAATTTTGAAAAATCCTAGTGGGCAAAAATAGGGGAGACACTCTATGAAGAAACTGGCTCTCATTATTGCCGGGACCTTATTGTTAGCCGGATGTGCTACAAGTTCATCCATAGAAAAACCCATTGAGGACACAGCCTTTTACCTGGCAAGATTTGATGCGGTCTGGGATGCTGCTATCGCAACGCTTGAAAAGGAATCTATACCCATCAAATCCATAGAAAAGGGCAAGGGCCTGATCACAACAAAATTCGTAAATTACGCAGTAGGATCCGATGCCCATCAGGATCTCGACAAGATTGCAGAAAGGCCTTCCATACGCCTGGCCATATGGTCCCAGGTAGGCTACGCACTAACAATCCTCGTAACCCCTATAAATAACATGACCACGAAGGTAAAGATAACCGCAAAGATAGAGGCATATGATAAAAACGTCACCTCAAATTGGCACGTATGCAAAACCAACAAAAGACTAGAGGACCAGCTTCTTGAACTGATAAGGTCGAAGATATAGACCGCGTATTTTCATTGGGCATACCTGTTTAATAAATCAATGTAATATCTTTAGCCTGGAAGATTTAACGTATATAGAAAAAGAATATATACAGTGGCCGGTTTTTATAATAACGCCCTTATAGCCCTTTACTTCCTTTCTACGCTGAACACGCCCTTTGCCTTTCTCAGCTCTGAAAACAGCCTATCGAGGGCGGCAAGATCTTTTATCAGCACACGCATCTCACACATAGAATTGCCGCTTGACAACGAAGTGGCCTTGAGTTTTGAGATGTTTACATTCTGCGACCCTATGATTGCAGTGATCGAGCCGAGCATCCCGGGTTTATCCTCACATATGATATTGAACTCTATCTCGTGGCTTTCTGATATGCCTTTATCCCATTCTACAGGTATAAGCCGCTGATTGTCCGCATCCGAAACATATGTGCAGTTCGCACGGTGAACCGTTATCCCTCTACCCCTGGTAATAAAACCCACCACTTCATCGCCGGGGATCGGCCTGCAGCACCTGGCATACCTTACAAGGAGGTTGTCTACCCCCTTTACCACCACGCTGGAACCCTCCTGTTTGGGTTTCCGAACCTGTGCAAAGTCTTTTTTCTTAGGCTCTTCAGGTACTATCTTGTGGATCACCTGATTTACGGATAGCCTACCGAACCCGACAGCGGCGTAGAGATCTTCTGCGCTCTTCAAAGACATGCCTCGGGCAATGCCTTCGAAATCTATGTCTTTTTTAACATGAAGGCCCTTAAGCCTCTTTTCGATTATCTCTCTGCCAAGCGATACGCTGTGTACACGCTCCTGGGTCCTGAGCCATGACCTTATCTTTGTCCTTGCCCTGGATGTCTTTGCTATCCTCAGCCAGTCCTTGCTCGGATGCTGTTTCGAAGAACGCAGTATCTCCAGTACATCACCGCTCTTGAGGTTATATTTAAGGGGCACTATCTGACCGTTTGCCTTGGCGCCTATACACTGGTTGCCCAGCTGCGTATGGACACTGTATGCAAAATCCAGGGGTGTTGCCCCTGCAGGGAACCTGAATACATCTCCCTTGGGGGTGAACACATAGACATCCTCGGGATACAGGTCTATCTTTACGGTCTGAAGAAACTCCTTCGGATCCTTCAGCTCCCTCTGCCACTCGAGGAGCTGGCGGAGCCACGAAAGCTTTTCCCCGTCCTGATCGCTTATCCTCGAACCCTCCTTATACCTCCAATGGGCGGCTATGTCCTCATTGGCTATGTAATCCATCTCTTTGGTTCTTATCTGGATCTCTATCCTCTCGCCTCCAGGGCCAAAGACCGTGGTATGAAGAGATTGATACATGTTCGGCTTGGGCATGGCGATAAAATCCTTTATCCTCGATGGGATAGGCTTCCACAGAGAATGTATTATACCCAGGGCCTCATAACACTCGGCAACACTTGTCAGTATGATCCTCACGCCCAGCACATCATACACATTCTCAAATGATATGCCCTGACGCTTGAGCTTCTGATACACGCTGTAGGCATGCTTGATCCTTCCCTTGACATCGGCTTTCAGTCCTGCATCCAGCATCTTTGCCTGTATCTGGCTCATAAGATCTTTCAGATAGGGCTCTTTTTCCCTCGCCACTGTATCGAGCTTTTCCTTGAGTTTACCGTGTATCTCCGGATCGAGGTATTTCAGGCTCAATTCTTCAAGCTCCACCTGAAGCCACCTTATACCGATCCTGTTCGCCAGCGGCGCGTATATATCTATTGTTTCCTGGGCGATCCTCGCCTGGGATTTGCGCTTGTGATACTCCAGTGTGCGCATATTGTGCAGCCTGTCTGTCAGCTTTATGAGAAGGATCCTCAGATCCTTACTCATGGCAAGGATCATCTTCCTGAAATTCTCGGCCTGCTGTTCCTCTTTTGACCGGAAATTTATCTGGCTGATCTTTGTAAGGCCGTCCACCACCATGGCGACCTCGTCCCCGAACTCGCCCCTGATATCCTCTACCGCGGTCAGACTATCCTCGATCGTATCATGGAGCAGGGCTGCTGCCACCGCGGTAACATCGAGATGCATCTTCGCGATTATATATGCGACCTCCAGGGGATGGTTCAGGTAGGGTTCTCCGCTGAGCCTTGTCTGTCCCTGATGCACACGCGCAGAAAAGACATATGCCTTTTCTATGATCCTTTTATCTGCATCCGGGATATATGCAGAAACCTCATCGAGTATATCATTGATCCTTATAGTCAAGGATATAACCTTATGCCTTTATCATGGATAGACAATGTTCGTGGGCCTTATCAACAGCGATTCTCTCAACATGGCCGGAGATCCTGTCCTTTATCTCAACAACCCCTTCTTTCAAGCCCTTACTTCCAACCGTAACCCGACATGGAATCCCCAACAGCTCGGAATCCTTAAACTTTACGCCGGGACGCAAATCCCTGTCGTCTATCATCACGCTGATGCCTGATTGCCTGAGCTCATCATATATCCTTTTTGCTGCATCCATTACCTCGGGGCTTTTTATATTTACAGGCAGGACCATCACGGTATACGGGGCGATAGAGACGGGAAAGATAATCCCGTTTTCATCGTGATGCTGCTCTATGGCCGCGGCAAGTACCCTGCTCACGCCTATCCCATAGCAGCCCATAATCATGGGCTTCAATATACCACCCTCATCTAGATATTCCGCATGCATGGAATCTGAATACTTTGTCCCCAGCTTGAACACATGACCCACCTCGATTCCGCGTATCTCCTCCATATCGCCGCTACCGCATCTCGGACAGGCATCCCCTGCCTGGGCGTTTCTGAGGTCTTCGATCCCGTCTATACGGCAATCGCGGCTTAGCCATACGCCTTTGAGATGATGATCCTTTTCATTTGAACCGGTCACATAGGGTCCTGCATCCGTCAATGCCGCATCTGCAACTATCTTTATAGAAAGCCCAACAGGCCCTGCAAACCCCCTGGGCGCAGATGTGCAGCGCTTTATAGCCTGGTCGTCAGCCAGTTCTACCTCAGTGCATTGAAGCATCCTTTTGAGCTTTGCCTCATTTACCTCATGATCGCCCTGCACAAGCACAGCCACAGGGCCTTTTTCAGTGGTATATATCATGGTCTTTACCAGTTCGTGAGGTTTTATATCCAAAAAGGCGCAAACCTCATCGACTGTCTTGACATCCGGCGTATGGACCTTCTCGGGCTCACCTGCGGGTGCATCCCTAAAGGTTGGATCAACGTCCTTTTTAGCTATCTCCGCCTTTTCTATATTCGCTGCATACGGGCATGAAGAGCAGCTCAATATAACGTCCTCACCAGTAGAGGCCAGAACCATGAATTCGTGGGAGAAATTCCCGCCTATAGGTCCCGAATCCGCCTCAACCGCCTTGAATTCAAGGCCGCACCTGGTAAATATACGTTCGTACGCATGATACATGGCGTCATAGCTCTCGTTAGCACCCACCTCATCCCTGTCGAATGAGTATGCGTCCTTCATGATAAACTCCCTGGAACGCATGATGCCGAATCTCGGACGTATCTCGTCTCTGAACTTTGCCTGAATCTGATACAGTGTAACAGGAAGATCCTTATAAGAGCGTATTTCCCCCCTTACCATATCGGTTACCACCTCTTCGTGAGTGGGCCCCAGTGCGAATTCAGCCCCCTTCCTGTCCTTGAATCGCAAAAGCTCCTTGCCGTAGACATCCCAGCGCCGGCTTTCCTTCCATATCTCGGCAGGCTGTACTGCAGGCATGAGGACCTCCTGGGCCCCGGCCGAATCCATCTCCTGCCTTATTATTGCCTCTACATTTTTCAGGGCCTTGAGCCCGTAGGGGGTGTAGGAGTATATGCCCGAGGCGAGCTTCCTTATCATACCGGCACGAAGCATAAGTTTATGGCTGATCACCTCTGCATCGCGAGGATCCTCTTTGACCGTATGTAAAAACATCAAAGACATCTTCATTTGTGTGTCTCCTTTTCGATTTCATTAACCAGGGCTGCTGCTATTTTGTCCCTTGCTATATGCCTTAAGGTCTTACCGCCTTTAAAAAGGACAGCTCCCTGTTTGTCGCAGGCAACCCCTATATCGGCAAGCCTGGCCTCACCCGGACCGTTGACTGCGCAGCCCATAACAGCGACGACCATATGTTTTTTTATATCCCTTGTGGCCTCCTCGACACTCATTGCGATAGCCGCAACATCGGCATTGCTCCTTGCACACATAGGGCAGGCAATAACCCTTACGCCCTCTTTTCTCAGACCAAGGCACTCCAGCAGTATCCTGCCCGCCAACACCTCCTGGACAGGGTCTGCAGACAGAGATACCCTTAGCGTATCCCCAATCCCTTCATTAAGGACTACCCCCATGCCGACAGAAGATCGTATAAGGCCTGGCAAAAGCGTCCCGGCCTCGGTAACGCCGAGGTGCAGAGGCCAGTTTGAAATCTGAGCAAAACGCCTGTATGACTCTATAGTCTCTATCACATCGGATGATTTTAAAGATACCTTTATGGATTTAAGCCCCATATCCTCTACCATCGATACATATTCACGGGCGCTCTCGACTATGGCCCCTACCCTGTCCGAGGCATATTTCTCAAGGGTCCTTTTCTTTAGAGAACCAAGATTCACGCCGATACGCACAGACCTTTCGCAATCTATGGCCGCCATTACTATCTCTTTGACCTTTTGGGCGCTGCCGATATTGCCGGGATTGATACGTATGCCGTCAGCGCCTGATTTAATGGACCCGACAGCCAGCTTATGGTCGAAATGTATATCCGCTATGATAGGGATCCGACTTTGTTCCTTGATACGGGGCAATGCCTCTAAAGAGTCCCTGTCCGGGATGCTTACCCTAACGATATCGCATCCCGCGTGTTCTAGTTTGTGTATCTGATTAACCGTGGAGACGACATCAACGGTCTTGGTGTTTGTCATGGACTGGATGCTTACAGGGGCACCATTGCCTATGGGCACATCTCCTACAAATATTCTATGCGTGTTTTCTCGGTGGATTCTCATTGGGTTTTGAGTATCATATTAAACAGTAAGACTCAAGATTGTAACAGATCTGTTCGATAAGATCTAAGATGAAAAAACTATCTCCCAAAGAGATCGAGGTCCTCTTAAGCGATGTAGGAGATATACCTACCTTGCCGTCCATTGCAACGACAATAATGGAAAAGACTCTAGAGGCCAATGTCAATGCAAAACAGATCGCCCAAATGGTCGAACGCGATCAGGCGCTTGCATTAAAGGTCCTCAGGGTCGCCAACTCTCCGTTTTATAGAAGGATAAAAGAGATCTCCACTATACGCGGCGCAGTCGTATTACTGGGTTTCAATGTACTAAAGAGCATTGTACTTAGTATAAGCGTAATAAACCTGTTTAATGACAAGGAAAAAAAGACCCTTGATCTTTACCAGTTCTGGCAGCACAGCATAGCCTGCGCTGTCTGCGCCAAGGCCATAGCAGCCAAGGTATCCCCTATGTTGACAGAGGACGCCTTTATAGCCGGCCTTCTCCATGATCTCGGAAAGATGGTCGCTGACCAGATGATCTGCAAAAAGGGAGAATATAAAGAAGTCATCGAGATAATGAACAGGTCCAATGCAGACATCATAGAGATAGAGCAGCGGATAGTAGGGATCGATCACGCAACACTGGGCAAATTCCTTACGGAGCGGTGGAATCTGCCGCTAAACCTGAGCAAATCCGTGGGTTATCATCATAATATCTCTGAGCTAAAAGACGATAAAGAGGCTGGCAGGCTCTGCTGCATCGTTCATGTAGCCGATATCGTCACCAATCACCTGGGGCTTGGTCTGACACAGGATCCTACAGGATTTGTAGACCCGGACACCTTGAACCAGATACAGCTTACCAGCAATGACATACAGGAGATATCCATAGAATTAAAGGACAACATCTCCAGCATCAGCGAGGAGATGGGCATACCCAAGGCAGAACCGAAGACCTATTTCGAGGTCTTGCAATCTGCAAATGCACAGCTGGGAAAACTCAGCCTTGATCTGGAGCAGAAAAAATTGTCTCTCGAAAGGAGGACTATCGAACTTTCGGGCCTTAACCAGATGAATGCCCAACTGCAGTCATCCATGAAGCTTTCGGAAATAACCAATATCATCACATCTCATAGCCTGACCATACTGAACGCACAAAAAATCAGGTGCCTGATCCGACTGAACAACATGAGGATCCTGGCCACAGAGTCTTTCTGGCTCAGCAAAACACCGCATACCCGCACCGGGGTTGCCAGCGCAACCAAGGAACTCCTCGGGCGAACAAAGGGACTCTACCCGAAAGGCATCGATTTCATATATGCCCCTATAAAAACATCGGGCGGGGTGATCGGCGTTATTGAGGCAATACCCGGTGAAGGCCAAAGCCCTGATGATGTCAAACAGGTGTCCCTTCTGATGAGGACCATATCCGAGGTAGGGTCCCAGGCCCTGCAGAGGGCCATGCTCATCACCCAAAATATCAAGGCGCAGAGGCTTGCTGCTGTATCAAAAACCGCCATAGCAGCAAACCATGAGATCAATTCGCCTCTTACAACCATTATTCTCAAGCTGGACATGCTCATGAAAAATTCAACTCTCGATAAAGACGCTGAAGGGGAGCTCAACGAGATCAAAACAGAGACTCTCAAGATAAAGAATGTTGTAAAAAAGATGCTCGAAATCTCTGATGTTGTGGACACCAACTATACACAAAACGAGAAGATGCTCGACCTTAACCCGTCAAAACAAAAAAAGAACGCGCCTCACACCACTAAAGGGGCATCAACACCGGATGAAGACCTAATCGGGTTCGAGGATTATCTCGAACCCAAAGAACCTTCCACAGCAAAAAAAGACATTCCCCAGACTCAGGACAACGATGACAAAACGGTCCCCGGTTTTGAAGATTACCTGGAGAAAAAGAAGCTGTCCGCGAAAAATAAGGGCAAGCCCACAGACAACAGTACAGACATTGAACCAACTCCCGGTTTTGAAGACTATTTCGAGGGGGAAAAACCGCCCACACCCAAAAAAGAGACTGTGGCAAATGATGATGTCCCGGGTTTCGAGGATTATCTGGACAAGTAGTTGCTCATCTATAGACTCCTGCTCTTAATCTGTTACTATGTATGATAACGTATCTGTATAACATGGCATGGGAGGATATATGAACGATTTGATAGACGATCGGGGAACAATCGAGTTCGGCATCTACGATCAAGAAATATCCCGGGTCAATTACCTGGATTACCATCTGGAGACAGTCATGGGGATCACGGTGCCCAGGTTTGTAAAGAGCTACCTGGCCAATCAGTTTCACTTCATCGGGATTACCGGCCCTGAGCTTATAATCGGGATGGCCATAATAGACCTTAAATACCTGACGAACTGTTTTATCTATGTCTATGACAGAGATGAAAGAAAGATTATTCAAGACAAGGTACTGTCACTGCCGGGCGCCCAAAAACACATCACTCCACATCCGGAAAAAACTCACAGTGTCTTCAAATCCGACGATATGGATGTAGAGATAAATCATGGTCATATCAGCGCAAAAGGCAAATCCGTGCACCTTGTAGCCGATCTCGGCCTAGACTCAGTCCCGCCCTTGAGGATATGCACCAGGGCAGGATACCGCGGTTGGGTCTATACGCAAAAGACAACGCCTATCAGCATCAGCGGGCAGGTCTCCTACCACGGCAAGACCATAAGCCTGTCATCCCCGCAGTATATGGCCCTCATGGACTGGTCATGCGGTTATATGCGCAGAAATACGTGCTGGAACTGGGCTTCATCTGCGTGCACCCTCAACGATGGATCCACCCTGGGGTTGAATCTCTCCTGCGGTGTTAACGAGACAAGTTATACGGAAAATTTCTTCATGATCAACGGGATCATGACCAAGGTGGATACGGTTGATTTTGTCTTTGATAAAGATCATATCCACAGCCCATGGCATATCACATCGTTCGATAAAAAGGTCGACCTGAGATTCACAAGCGAATCCCACCGCTCGGAGATGATCAATGCAGTGCTTGTGGCATCACGTTTCACACAACTCGTGGGCAGGTTTGATGGCACATTGAAAACTGATGACGGTCAGTTGGTAAATATCGAATCCTGTCCCGGTTTTACAGAGGATCACTACGCCAGGTGGTAATATTGACAGGGATTACAGCAGGTAATAGATGGGCCAAACAATCGTACATACTATCCTCAACAATCATGACCATAACGGCACCCGCTTAAAACCCTGCTGCTCTCATCTATTCCGGCCACGCCTTTTTATCGAATACGTGTCCATGTTATCTTTCAGCCAGGCCTTCCATTTTGACCTGTCCGACCCGAAATCCTGCCCCGTGATCCTGAACAGGGCATATTGTGTAGCATCAAGGCTGTAGTATATCATCAGCTGCACAAAGATATCGTCTGTCGCATAATCCTCCAGGTGATAATCGGCCTGATATACCTGGACCCCTACCACCTCTACATACTTCCCGAAACGACCCTTTAGGGCCTTTACATCCGGGATGGAATGTATGGTCATACCTTCCAGATTCACACCCACGATCCGTACCATTATCTGCATGGCTGAATAGTACTCGTCCGGGAAACGTTCTTTCCATAAATCGAAATCCTCCCAGAGGTCGATATAGCGTTGATTGACAACCTTTACATACTTGAGATTGGTGGTTAAGACATCGAGGTCGTCAACAACCACTACATGGGCATCGCGGTGCGTATAGAATTTTTCGACAAGAACCGGGACCGCTTCATTGACCCGGAGTTCTCCCAGCAGCATAGCGGCATATCCGCAGGCAACCGGATCATCCTGTTTCTTCAGGACCTCTATGAGCTCTCCGGATGCGTTTTTCCCCAGCTTTAGTATATATGTCGCAGCCTCGCACCTAACAAGGGCATCGGGGGCTGAGAGTGCATTTATTAATGCATGAATATCCTTTTCCTCAAAGGCTTGAGCCACATCAGCCCTTTTAACGGCAAACAGGCAACCGTCAAGAACCAGAGAAGAACTGATAATAATCAACAGCAACGCACATTTCTTCAAACAATCAAGCATCCGCCCTCCAGGCCCTGAAAAAATGCTACGCCTTTTTCCCCAGGATAGACCAGTACATATCGACATTACCGATCTTGAAATACTCTATATCCTGAATCTTGCATCCGGAGCCCTCGACCAAGGCGGGATAATCCCATACAGGATGAAAAACCGCTTCTGTTGTCAGGCTGTAAAAAGTTATAGCGAAATACCAGTTCAGCCTCTGCAGCAACCCTCGCCATCCCTGACCGGGCAGTACAAATTCTCCCACAACGAAATAACCGCCGGGCTTAACCAGAGACCCGAGATGATTGGCAACCTCTACAACCCTTGTCTTTGAAAAGACATTCAGAAAAAAGTTCGCGATAACCATATCATACTGACCAGTATCCTTGATATTGAATATATCGTCATGTACAGCCTTGATATCTCCGGACGGGTTTTCCTTTGATATACGCCTGCGGAAGTGTTCAAGCATTGTCTCGGAAAGGTCAACGGCCGTTACATCAGCACCGAGTTTGCTTGCCTCTATGGCCTCAGTCCCATGACCTACCCCGGCTACAAGCACCTTGTCATCAGTTTTCAGATGCTTGAGCATCGCGGATTTGCACCTGGGTATGCGGCCCAGGCTGTAGAGGGTCCCTGATAATTCATACTGAAAACCTACCAGCCAATACCCGTCTTTCATCGCCATCTCCCCATTGATAGTTTATAGAAAAGACAATATCTATTATCTTGTAAAGTATTATGTATCCGATATCTTTTCAAGATAAATATGCCTTATAAAGAACATCCTGATTATGCCGCAAATATTAGTGGGTGTTGCTACAAAAACCGAGATGGTTTATAGATAGTGCTCATACAGGAGATGCATGAATACTATCAACCAGCAGAGCATTCACGAGCTTATCCAGAGGGTAAAAGAAAACGAGGATATCGCACATAAATTCTTTGAAGTCGAGATGAGCGTCCTTTCAACCTTGCATTTCAAGGAGTTTTTTGAAGAACTCCTCAACAAGATAATGGAAAAATTCAGGGTTTCTTATGTATGGATATCTATGATCTCACACAGCAAGGCAACCGAACTCGTGCAAAGCCTCGCATCATCCGAGACACTCAAGAAGCACCTTAACGTTATTGAAAAAACGGATTTTTACAGGATTGTCGGTATCAAGGCAAAACCCATACTGGCCAATGACACACTGTTTACCTACAAGCCCCTTCTCCCAAAAGAGCAGCTCTACATCTTCAATTCTATCGCCATTATCCCCATAACCCTTGACGGTGTCTTTGTAGGAAGCCTGAATTTTGCAGACATCTCAAAAGAACGTTTCTCTCCCGGCATCGACACCAGCCTCCTGGAACAACTCGGGGTGGTGGTCTCTATCTGCCTGAGCAATGTAGCCGCACATGAAGAACTCCGGTCTCTCGCGTTTAAGGACCCGCTTACAGGTCTTCTCAACCGAAGGGCCATGGAAAGGGCACTGAAGAGGGAACTGGGCAGATCAAGACGCTACAATACACCCTTGAGTATTGTCTTTATAGACCTCGACGGTTTCAAGCAGGTTAATGATTGTTTCGGACATGATAAAGGTGATGAACTTCTGCAGTTCGTTGCCTCGACCCTTATGGACATGAGCAGGGAAAGCGATATCATATCACGGTTTGCAGGAGATGAATTTGTAATGATCCTGCCCGAGACGGAAAGGGATGCGGCTCAAAAATTGCTTGAGCGCATACAGAAACATTTTCTGTCCAATCCCGTAAATATTAATAAAGAGGCCATAAAGGTCAGGTTCAGCTTTGGCGTCTCTTCAACAAGGGACAATCCCTCGGCCGATGCATCCGTTCTTCTCAAGGAGGCCGACGGATTGCTCTACAAGGATAAGGCCGAAAAAAAATAACATCATGGAGCATGATAATGACAAACAATACAGGCTTTGACAACGAAAAGTACATAAAGGAGCAGACAGCATCCATCCTTGAGCGCGTGGAGAGATTCAACAACAAGCTCTACCTGGAATTCGGCGGAAAACTTCTGTACGACTACCATGCCTCCAGGGTGTTGCCCGGATATGACCCCAACGTAAAGATGAGGCTGCTGCATGAATTAAAAGACAAGGCGGACATTATCCTGTGCATATATGCGGGAGATATAGAGAGAAAAAAGATCCGTGCGGATTTCGGCATCACATATGACTCGGACGCACTTAAGCTCATAGACGACCTCAAAACCTGGGGAATAAACGTGCTGGCCGTTGTAATCACCCGTTTTGACAACCAGCCTTCAGCGACATTATTCAAAAACAAGCTCGTTCGCAGGGGGATAAATGTATATACCCACAGATACACAAAGGGATACCCAACCGATATAAACCTTATAGTAAGTGATGACGGTTACGGGGCTAATGAGCACATTCAGACAAACAAGCCGCTTGTGATTGTCACCGGCCCGGGACCCGGCAGCGGCAAGCTTGCGACCTGCCTGTCGCAGCTCTATCACGACTACAGGAAAGGGTTGAAATCGGGTTATGCCAAATTCGAGACCTTCCCCATATGGAGTATACCCATCAAACACCCGGCCAATGTTGCATATGAAGCCGCCACCGCGGATATCGGGGATTTCAACCTTATCGACCCCTTTCACCTGGAGGCGTACGAAGAGACATCGGTAAACTACAACAGGGATATCGAGGTCTTCCCGGTACTGAAAAGGATCCTGGAAAAGATAACAGGGGCAAAATCTTTTTACCTTTCCCCAACCGATATGGGGGTAAACCGTGCAGGCTTTGCCATTACAGATGACCATATCGTTAAGGAGGCATCCAGGCAGGAGATCATAAGGCGTTATTTCCGATATCAGTGCGAATATGCAATGGGGTTTACGGACAAGGAAACCGTACAAAGGGTGGAGCTTTTCATGAAAGACTTCAACCTGTGCCCGCAGGACCGCAAGGTTGTCGAACCCGCAAGAAAGGCCTCTGATCTTGCCCATACAGACAATGAAAAAGGCAATGAAGGCATCTATTGCGGGGCAGCTATTGAACTGAAAAACGGGCACATCATTACCGGCTGCAACTCTCCCATGATGCATGCGGCATCCAGCCTTATACTCAAGGCCATAAAACACATGGCGGAAATACCGGTCAAGATAGACCTGCTCCCGTCAAACATCATAGAATCCCTAAGAAATTTCAAGACAGAGATCCTCAATGAAAGCAGTGTCAGCCTGGATCTTGAAGAGGCCCTTGTAGCGCTGAGCATCAGCGCCATATCAAACCCGGGTGCAAAGCTGGCCCTTGAAAAATTGAAAGATCTCCGAGGCTGCGAGGTTCACATGACCCATATACCGACGCCAGGCGATGAGGCAGGGCTTAGAAGGATCGGGGCTAACGTAACGAGCGACCCGAATTTCGCTACCAACAACCTGTTTATCTCATAGATAGAGATACCACTCAAGCCGGTGAACTTACATCTTACAAAGGAAAAAGATCCTATTGAGCAATAATTGTCCTTTAGTATGCTGGCATCTATACATTGTCATGACAGTAGATCGATTCATGTATGCCGGTATATCTACTGATGTAGAGAGGAGATTCAAAGAGCATCTTGCCCAGGGTCGAAAAACCGCAAAATATCTGCTCGCACATAAGCCTCAGGATCTGGTGTTTTCTATACCTGTAGGAGATCGAGCGTTGGCCTTAAAGGTTGAGTACCACTTCAAACAGCTATCCAAAAAGGAAAAACAGTGTATCGTGAGCTCGCAAGAATTGGCCTTTGACAGAATCACCGGCAGGATTCAATTTCCCGAGTGAGGGCAAAGTTTAGACTTATAACGGTTCTGGAACAACTGGCCGTGACGGTGAACGCCCGCTGGCATGCAAGCTGCATGCTCTTTACATAACGTAGGACGATTATCAGACCTTTCCTAGATAGCCCATCAAGGATGCCGCAGATCCGATAATCCACGTTATGCAAAAAGCCGCACCTTCCACGCCAGCGGGCTTTTGCTGCACCTTTGTCTCTGCCTCGAACCTTGCACCGCAGGAAGTGCGCCAGCCGAAAGGCTGGCGTGTCGCTTTTTGGGGTAGATGAACTTGGTACAGGTCTTTGCGGTTAAAGAAAAAAAACAAAGAACCAAGATCAAAGAATACGTGATCAGGATGCCTTGCGTGATATTATGCCCCGGACAGAGGCTGGCGCACTGCTTGCTCTACCGTGATTACAAGCACCCAACATGAAACTAGGCAAAAGCCCGCTGGCGCTGAAGGTGCTGCATTTTACATCAATGTGAATTATCGGCCCTGCTGCTTCCTTGCCTTGGGCCTTCTTGGAAAGGGCTGATAATTGTACTGCATTATGTTACTTGCTCGCTCCTTCCGTTACAGCGGGTGGAACGTGGCTCTCAGCTAGAATCTTATAATATGATAGACGTCCCGCTTCCATCTAGTTTATATCAACATCAATATTAGCATTAAATTTAGACAATCTTTGCAGTTGTTCCAATGAGATATGGATACTCGGTACTCTATTACTATCATCCAAAAATATACAAAGCTGAAGCTCTACATATCGACAATTCAGAAACAAATTGGAAAGTAGGGATATCGTTTCCAGCTTACATAATATGTTGTCTACAGCAGGACCAAATCCTTCTTCATATTGTGTTGTAGATGAAATTCTAATTATATTTTCTTCATATTTTTTCCCCGTACGTTTATTCCAAATATCTCCTTTTCTTTTAATTTTTAGCTCAGTTATATTAATGTCTTCAATATATGAATCATCAATTCCAAATCCCGTAAGATTAATTATATAGTTTTCCATTTTCACCTTCACAGATCATATATATTATAGCCAGTTGGTTCCCCTGGACCTTTACCGCCCTTTGGCTTTATAACTATATCACCATTGGGTTTTGTATATAGATCAAGTTTTCCTGCTCCCTTACCACCAGGAGACTTAAGATCTTCTATGCTATCGTAACCATCTTTTCTAACTTTTTTATCAAGGTTATTTAAATCCTTTTTGCCCAATTTTTTATCTTGGGTTCCACCCTTTGTGTCATCATTTGCTTCATCGTTCTCATTATTACTAGTATCTTCATTTTGTATTTGTTCTAGAAATTCCTCATCCATTTGAGTGTTAGTAGAAAATACAAGAACAATAGTTGCAACAACAGCTGCTTCGACTGCAACGACTGCTACTGATATCCCAGATACGATACCAGCGATAAAATCAAATGCCGGAGCTGTTACCCATGCGATTAATTCAGCAATGCTAGCAAAACCACCGACACCAACACCAGCATAATATACATATGGATTCTTCGCAGGGCACAACCCCAACGGGTCCATAAGATTGACGGGGTTATTGAAGCATAAAACCCAATTACTCACCCACGCCCAGAACGTGCTTTATCGAGTATATTCCGAAGGTTAAAAGACATCAGACACCAAGACCCACCCACCGTTTTCCTTCTGTTTTTTCAAAGAACATATGTGTACAAGCTCATTGAATTATGCTCGATTCTTTGTGGAGAAGCAAGGCCTTTAAAGAATGTTCAGCGGTTAAAGAAAGAGGGTTTTTCTTTAAGTGCTTATGGAGATACGGCTATGAAGCGTCCTTCTCCCTGGGATGGCAGCGGGCGTGGATCTCCTTCAAGTCGGTTATGGCAAGGTGCGTGTAGACCTGCGTGGAAGTCAACGAGGCATGGCCGAGAAGCTCCTGGATAACACGGATGTCGGCCTTGTTCTTGAGCATGGAGGTGGCGCACGAGTGCCGGAAACAG
>Ga0272441_10000504_pt1 | contig 88734 bp, 72 predicted proteins | sample SSMProp6N_FD_193582 | JGI IMG/M metagenome (GOLD analysis project Ga0272441, IMG submission 193582) | Marine sediment archaeal communities from Little Sippewissett salt marsh, Falmouth, MA, United States - SSM-Prop-6N | ecosystem: Environmental > Aquatic > Marine > Wetlands > Sediment ... | reverse complement strand
CTGGCGTTATTTTTTCTGACATACCTGGGTTTGTGTGATAGACGCTGTATGCCCTGTGCGTGGAGCCTGGCCGCGCTGGTTGCTGTTTCTCGCGTGTATGTGGGTGCCCATTTCCCGGCTGACTGTGTTGCCGGCGCGCTGTTCGGCGCAGCGTGGGGCGCCGCGGCGTGGCGCGCCGGGCGCGCGCTGCCGTGGCGGCGGGAGGTCCGGAACGATGCGCAGCAACCGGCCGAGTAGCGACGCGGAACGACGGTACGCGTTCGGATTCTGGCTTGTGTTGGCCGGGTTGACGGCGGTCCGCCTGACCGTTGCGGCGCAGGTCGGGCTCAGCGCGGACGAAGCGCACTACCTGATGTATGCGCGGCGTCTCGCGTGGGGTTACGTGGATCATCCGCCGGCGATCGCGTTTCTGATTCGGGCTACAACGTTTGCCGGCGAATCGCCTTTCTTCGTTCGGCTGGGCGGCATTCTGTGCTCGGCGCTCTCGTTCGTTTTGTTCCGGCGCCTGGCTCTTCTGTTCTTCGGCCGGGCGCGCCTGGCGTTTTGGGGGCTGGTGCTTGTGCACCTGATGCCGTATACGCACGCGCTGAGCATCAGTGCAGTGCCCGACGCGCCTTTGAACATGTTTTGGTGCGGCGCGTTGCTGAGCTTCGCGCTGGCCGTCCGGCGCGGCGCTTGGCGGTGGTGGTTTCTGACGGGCCTGTGTTTCGGAGGGGCGCTGCTGAGCAAGTACCATGCCGCGCTGCTGCCCGTGTGCTTCTTGGGGTACATGGGGTGTTCCCGCGCTGCGCGGGTTTGGCTGCGACGGCCGCAGCCGTACGTTGCCGCCGCGCTTGGCTTGCTGGTGTTCCTCCCGAACGTGTTGTGGAACGCCGCGCATGGCTGGGTCTCATACGCGTTTCAGCTCTCGCACGGAGGCGGAAGCGGGCAGTTCGATGTCTGGAAGGTGCTGAATGTGCTTGGCGGGCAGTTGCTGGCGGCTTCGCCGTTGGTCCCGATCCTTTTCGCGTGCGCGCTGATCACGGTGGCACGCGGGCGTCCCGTGCGTGAGGCGCATGGGTACCTGTTGTGGTGCTGCCTGCCGGTGTTTGCGTTTTTCGGCATAATCGGGCTGGTCGGGAAGATCCTGCCGCACTGGCCGTTCGTCGGATGGTGGTCGGGTTCCTTGTTCCTGGCACATGTATGCGTGACACAAACGGAACGCGCGCATCGGGCCCGGACCCGCTGGCGTGGCGCGTGTCTTGCCGGCTCGATCCTCGGCCTTGCGATGAGCGTGTTCATGTATGTCGCCGTCGCGTGGCCGGTGCTCGAGCCGCTTCACAACGGCGCGCGCCGTCTTTCCTTGCGGCTTCACAGGGTCTGGCCGGGCCTGCGTCCCCTGCCGGCGTTTGATCCGAAGTACGATCTTTCGAACGATTTGTACGGCTGGGATCAGGCCGCGGCCTGTGTGAACCGAGCCCTTGCCGACATGCCGGATCAAGCCCGAACCTTTGTTTTCTGCCATCGGTTCTACTCCACGAGCCAGCTGAACGTCTTCCTGTGGCCGGGCACCCAAGTGACATCGCTCCGGAAGGGAATGAGCCAGTACCGACTCTGGTTCGACGCACAGACACACCAAGGCTGGGATGCTCTGTTTGTTGATGAGGGACACGTCACCCGGGGCGTTGCGCGATATCAAGCTCTGTTTGAGCGCATCGACCCTGTGCCCGCGCCGGTGCGCATCTCGCGACGCGGGCGCCCGGCACGCGATCTCAGGATCTACCGCTGTTACGGTTTCAGGGGCCGCTACGAGAACTAGAAGAAGCAGCGGATGCCGGCGCGGATGTCTATGTTCGTGGCCGTGTACTCGCCCTCGCCGCCGAATTCGTCGGTTGCGTTGACCCAGTTGCCGTCCTTCTGGAAGATGTCCTCGGTGGCGATTTCGTAGTTCAACGCGGTGCTGATCGCTACGGTCTCGGCCAGGAACCACTTGATGCCGGCGGACAGCGTAAGCAGGAAATGATCATCGTCGAAGTGATCGCCGTCGAAATAGGTGATACGCGCGCCCACAAACGGGAGCAGGATCAGCCCGAAATCCTGATTATATTCGGCGAAACAACCGATGCCCCACAGGCTGTCGAACTCGACGTCCTGATAGCTGACAAAGCCGCCGAGCTCGATATCGTCGCGCACGAAATACCCGAGCCCGCCAAGAAGGGAAAGTTCTTCCTCGCTCTTCCAGTTGGAAAAGTCAAACGCGCCTTCGACGAGCACTTCAATGGTGCCCTCTTTCAACATCACCGCCGCTGCCGGCTGCAGGGCGGCGCCGACCAACAGGATCGCCAGAAGTATCCTCACGGCTTGTCCTCCTCAACTGCGCTAGCGGGGGGGGGCTCCTTGGGGCCAGGCGGAAACACCGGACCGGCCTGCGTCATCGACCCTCACAGTCCTGGATACGGTAATTCGAGCCATACGGCGCGTCAAGCTGAAAGGAACGTCGTCCGTTCGAGCCCCCCCCCGGGGCCCAACCCGCAAGCCGGGATGGTGAATGGTGTTGACAAAGACGCGGGTAGCCGGGATGATCGACAGGCCGATCTGAAAGGGAGAAACGGTGCCGGTACGCAGAAAACTCAAGACGCTGCAGCAGCTCAAACCGATCGTGGCAGAGCTGCGCACTGCCGGCAAACGTATCGTCTGGACGAACGGCTGCTTCGACTTGCTTCACGTGGGGCATGTGCGTTACCTCTTGGCGGCCAAGAAGCTCGGGGACGTGTTGGTCGTCGGCGTGAATTCGGACGAGTCGGTGAGGAAGGTGAAGGGGTTACAGCGTCCGCTCGTGCCGGAAGGTCGGCGCGCGGAAGTTGTCTGTGCTCTGGAATGCGTGGACTATGTTGTGATCTTTTCGGAGCGGCTGCCGACCCGGGCCATTCGCAGTCTGCGCCCCGATGTCCATGCGAAGGGTGGCGACTACGGGCGGGATCAACTGCCGGAAGCGAAAGTGGTGGAGTCCTACGGTGGGCGCGTGGCGCTGTTGCGGGAGACGAAGAGCGCGTCCACCACCGAGTTGGTGGAGAAAATCGTTCGCTTGTATGGTTCGCGCGGCGGCATGCGCTGAGTGTTCCGCGCGCGGGCTCGCGGTTCTCGGAGGAGCGAATCCATGATACTGATCACCGGAGGCGCCGGATTCATCGGAAGCGCGCTTGTCTCGCGCTTGAATGAGCTGGGCAGAACGGATCTGGTTCTGGCGGGGAATCTTGGCTGCGGGAGCAAGTGGCGGAACCTGGCGGGCAAGCAGTTCCAGGACTTCGTTCACTACGAACGACTTTTTGACTATCTGGCCTCGCTCGGCAGCAAGCCGGAGATCGACCTGGTGTTGCACATGGGGGGCTGCAGCAACCAGATGGAAACGGACATGGACCTGCTGTACAGGCGCAACACGGAGTACACGCGGGACCTGTTCATCTGGGCTCGGGACCACGGGGCCCGCTTCGTCTACGCGTCGGCCGCCGCCGTTTACGGGGACGGGTCGCAAGGGTTCAGCGACAACGACGCACTGACCCCGTTGCTGAAGCCGACAAGCCCGTTCGGGTTCTCGAAATGGCTGTTCGATAATTGGCTGCTTCAATCCGGCCAGCGCGCATCGGTCGTCGGGTTGCGATTCTTCAGCGTTTTCGGCCCGAACGAGTATCACAAGGGCGAACAGGCCAGCCTGCTCTGTCGCTCCTACCCGCTGGCCAGATCGCAGTGGTGTGTGCGGCTGTACAGGGAGCGGCAGAATTCGAACCAGCAGATCGCAGATCGAGGGTTGGATTTTATCTACATCAAGGACGTGTTGAGTGTGATCGAATTCTTTATCGCGAAGCCGGCCGTCTGTGGAATTTTCAACGTCGGCACCGGAACGGCGCGGACCAGGAAGGACATGGTCAGCGCGCTGGGCAAGGCGATCCGCAAGCCGCTGAAGATCGAGTACCAGCAGATGCCCGAGGGCGTGCAGGCGGGATATCAGTCCTACTCGCGCGCGGACATCGCCAAGTTGCGCCAGGCCGGGTTCGCCCCGAATTTCTCGCCGTTCTATCAATCGGTAGGCGAATACGTGAACGACTTCATGGCCAAGGACTACACCCGGCTCTGATCCGCTCGTCCGGCATCGGCCCCCAACAGGCGCGCGGGTTCGATCGACTCGGCGCTCGGCACAAAGTCGGCCAGGCATGAGCTTGCCACCTCGCCCGGCATCGGGACATACCGGGCCTGCGCAGTCGCTGCTTCCGTGCCGTCCGCATGAAGGACGACGCCGGCCGTACGCACGCGGCGCGGCCCGTGCGACTCGGGCCATCCACAGATCTGGATCTGCTGGCCGACCTTTACCGGTTTGTGCAAACGCAGCGAGAGCTCGGCCGTGACGCACAGACGGCGCGCGGCTACGATCGCGGCCCACGCCATCGCTTCGTCGAGTAACGTGCCCAACATGCCGCCGTGCATGTAGTCGCGATAGCCGACATCCGTGTCGCGCACGCGGTAATGCAGCGTGACCCGGCCTTCGCGCAGTCGGGCATGCAGTTGAAAGCCCCTCGGGTTGTGCTCGCCGCAGACGACACAGGATTTCGTCCACGGCAACGTGCCCTCCATCTTCATGTGCGCCTCCTTCTTGTGGGGTCATTGGCTTCTTGTGCTCGGCTTGCGCGCCGGGCTCCGATCCTGCGGGCGGTACGAAACGACCATCAACAGGCTTCCGCAGATGACCGCCCCCCCTCCGCACCACTGCGCGCGGCTCATCTGTTCGCCGAACAGAAGAAACGCGCCGAATGACGTGATGAACGGCGTTGCGAACTCCGCGCCGCTCGCAATGAGTGCGCCGAGTCGGCGGACAACGCTGTACATACAGACATGGGCCATGGCAATACCGAGCGCGGCCGAGCCCAGCACGAGCGCGAGGGCGGGCGCCGGTGTTGCGGGCACGGCGCGTGGTTTTCCGACGGCAAACGTCAGGACCAGAAGCGCGGCCGCGGTGTAGCAGCAGATCACCGCGAAACTGTCGAAGGCCGGGTAGGGACGCATGTACTTGCGGACCGTGACGTGGTAGAAGCCCCAGACAATGGCCGTGCCGAGCAGAATCAGGGTTCCCGCGAGACTGGTTCCGCCCAGCCGCAGGGATGGCGCGAACAGCCCGACAATGCCGAGCAGGCAGCACGCCGCGCCGGCCCAGAATGAGGGCGTGCGCAGAAGATATCGTTCGTCCGGCAGCAACCAGAAACTCGCCAGCACGGCGAACAGGAACGAGGACCGGATCCCGAACCCGATGATGCCGGCATCGAGATAGTATGGCGCAAGCGCCCAGCCGATTTGACCAAGCGTGTTCACTGCAGCCGGCACCAGTGCGTCGCGCCAGATCGCCGAGCCGTGCGGGTAGCGGCGCCGGTGCGAGAGAATACAGGGACTGAGCAGCAACGCGGCAAAGCCGTAACGGATCCCGTTGACGGTCCAGGCGTCGAGTTTGGTGGTCAGTGCGAAATGCCGGAGGAACAGTGGAACGCTGCTCCAGCACAGGATCGCGGCGCACAAGGCGCCCGTGCCTATGGCTTGTTGTCTCTTCACACGGCAGATAGGCGTGGGCGCGCGCCTGGCGTGGGGCGGCACGCGCCGGATTCTTATTGCGGCAAGCCGTAATCCTGGTACACTGGCTTCCGACCCATCTTTGTGCGCCCATCGTCTATCGGACAGGACACCAGGTTTTCATCCTGGTAAGAGGGGTTCGACTCCCCTTGGGCGCGCCATTTCCGGCGGGCGTCGAGGGCGCCCGTTTGTGGAATGCAGATGGAGACTTGTGAAGGGGCCGCGTCGCGACACCATCCACGCTTCACCATCCGCGATCCTCTCCCCGCGACGCCAGGGCTACTCGCCAATCTGGTACCTGACAAACCGTCGGATCACCATATTCTCGCCAATCTCGGCAATCTTCTCGACGAGCAGATCGTTGATACTCTTGTCCTCATCCTTGATGAACGGCTGTTCCATCAGGCAGACCTGGGTATAGAACTTGTTCATCTTCCCTTCAACGATCTTGTCGATCACATGCTCAGGCTTGCCTTCCGCCTGCTTGGCATAGATCGAGCGTTCCTCGCTGAGTACCTCCTCCGGGATCTCGTCCCGGCGGATCCATTGCGGGCTGGCCGCGGCGATATGCTGCGAGACATCCTTCACAAACTCTTTGAAGGTCTCGTTTCGCGCGACGAAGTCCGTTTCGCAGTTGACTTCGAGCAAGACGCCCAGCTTGCCGGGCGGGTGAATGTAGGCAGCGATCAGCCCCTCGTTTGCCGCTCGGGTCGCCTTCTTGCCCGCGATCGCGATGCCGCGTTCGCGCAGGAGCTTGACGGCCTTGTCCGCATCGCCGCCGGCCTCCGTCAGGGCGCGCTTGCAGTCCATCATGCCCGCGCCGGTTGTCTCCCGCAATTCCTTGACCATTGCCGCCGTAATATCCGCCATTGTGTTTTTCCTCCGCGTTGTTTTCGAAATCCTGCGGCCTGCCTTACGCTTTCAGACCGTTCCGGCAGACGGCTCGGCTCGAGCCGATCATTCGCTCTTCGGCTTCTCTTCGCCCGTCGCAGCCGCCTGCGGCTTGGGGTCCTCTTGGGCCGGCGCTTCGGGGGTTGCCGCCGCGGGCGCCGCCTTTGCCGCCGCTTCTTTCGGCAACTCTTCGGCCGGCTTCGGCGCAGGCGATGCTTCCTGTTCGGGCTTCGGTTTGCCGGTTGCGGACGCCGCTGCTTTGGCCGCTTTCTCCGGCTGTTCCGGCTTTGACTCCGCCTTCGGCTTCTTCGGCTTTGCTTCCGCCTTCGGCTTGCCCTTGCTCGCTGCCTTCGCCGCCGCTTCTTTCGCCTTCTTGTCGGCCGCTTCCCGCGCTTTGCGCTTCTCTTCGGCTTCCTTCTCGCGCTGCTTCGCCTTGGCTTCTTCTTCGGCCTTCTTCTTGGCCAGCTCGGCGGCAACCCGCGAATACTCCTCGTTGCCCTTCTGAATCGAATCGGCCAGCGTGTTCACAATCAGGGTGATCGCCCGGATCGCGTCATCATTGCCCGGAATCGGATAGTCGATCAGCTCGGGCGAGCAACAGGTGTCGACCAAGGCAACCACGGGGATCTGCATCCGATTGCCTTCCGCAACAGCGATCGCTTCGCGCGTTACATCGATCACGACGATGGCCCCGGGCAGACTGTCCATCTTGGCAACGCCCGAAAGATTGCGCTGCAATTTCTGCAGCTCGTGGCGCAATCGCGAGACTTCCTTCTTGTTCCGTTCCTCGAACACGCCGTCGGTTTCCATCTTCTCCAGTTCGTGCAGCCGTGCAACGCTGCGCCGAATCGTGCGGTTGTTCGTGAGCATGCCGCCCAGCCAGCGGGTCGTTACGTAGTGCTGGCCCGTGCGCTCTGCCGCTTCCTTTACAACCGCTTGCGCCTGCTTCTTTGTGCCGACAAACAACACGCTGCGCCCGCTTACCACGATTTCGTAAAGAAATTGACCGGCCGTCTTCAGATGCGTCAGGCTCTTGGCCAGGTCGATGATGTGGATCCCGTTGCGCTTGTCGAAGATGAAGCGCTTCATCTTGGGATTCCAGCGCTTGGTCTGGTGCCCGAAGTGCAGGCCCGCTTCCAGCAGGCTGCGAATGGTGACCTCGGTGTCGGTCGAGACGGATGGGGTCGTCGCCACGGTTGCCTCCTTTGTTGGTCCCCGCGTTACCGGGAACAATCCGCTTTGATCCGTCCGGTGGCATCGAGACGGATACTCGCTTCCGCCCCGCATTCGCAGGGCTACGTTGGAACCGCTGAATATAGCAGGTTCTCCTGCCATGGCAAGCACGGAATAGAAAAAGGCTTGACATGCGCGCCACGAAAACTATACAAATGAATAGTCCCGCGAAGAACACCTATGGAGCCGGGCCTTGAGTGGGGCGAATTTTGCGGTTTGTCGGTTCGATCGTGCGAACGGCACGGAGATCCGGCAGGCCGGGGCTCGTGAACAAATTACCAACAGCCTGTGAACACGGTAAAGAACGTCGTTTTACACATTTCCTGGGCCGAGCCCGGAACGGGAGAAATGGGCGAAAAGCTTGGAAATTCCGGGGAAAAACGTTGCAAGGCGCCCCACTTTCCGGGGATGGGGTCCCGCGCGATTGCCAAGGATATTTACAGAGTCTGCAGAAACTATACGACACGTCTGGAGCCGCATTTTGACGAAGTTTTCGGAGATGCCGGGGGGATGGAACTGGTGCACGGGGCTCCGCTGGTGTTGGGCCGGAAACTTCAGGCGCAGATTTATCGGGAACTGGGGTTAACGTTGCGGGTTGGGCTGGGGGCGAACCCGCTGATGGCAAAAATCGCGTCGGCCGCAGCGAACAGAGGGGAGGCACTTTGGATTGCACCGGAACAAAAGGACCGTTTTCTCGCGGAACTGCCGCTAGCCCGGTTGCCGGGTGTGAGAGGCGAGGCGGTGCGATGTCTTCATGACATCAACATAAGGACGGTCGGCCAGCTTCGGCGTTTATCACGCGCCGTTCTGGTCGTGCTTTTTGGGCGGCACGGGAACGAACTGTACAAGCATTGCCGTGGTGAAGACACGCGCATTCTGTGCGACGTTGACGCGACGCCTCCGGCAATCGCGCGCAAGCATGTTTTTGACAGGCCGTTGTGCGATCCGGCAGGTCAGCAGCAGGCCTTAAAGGCGTTGCTCCAGAGGGCCATGCGTGCGTTGCGTCGTTGGCGGCTGATCGCGTCGAGTATCCAACTTGTGATCGTCTATCACGACGGCAAGATGCGCTGTGGCGCAAAGAAATGTTTGCGACCGGCGGCGTTCGATCACGAGCTCGTGCCGGTGGCGTTGGCTTTGTTCTCGAGAATACATTCCCGGCGGGTTGCCCTGCGTTCTTTGAAGATTACGCTTTCGGATCTTTTCTTTGACCAACGCGCGAACGATCTGTTCGAAGACGATTTACGCACCAAATCCAGGAATCTTTACAGGGCAATCGACGAGATTCGCGAACGGTTCGGCAACGCCGCGCTTATGGTCGGCCGCGTCGCGTAGGGGTAGTGGATAGTGGGTAGTGGATAGTGGATAGTGGATAGTGGATAGTGGATAGTGGAGAGTGGAGAGGGGCGCGTACCTACCACCTACCATCTAACACCTTCTCATGACGCCGTTACATGTTCGGAGTGGTTATTCGATGCTTTGCGGGTCGGCGACGCCGGCCCGGCTGCTTACGGCGGCCGCGGAGCGTGGTCACCATGTACTTGCGCTGACAGACAAAAACACGTTGGCGGGAGCGCCGCTGTTTTTCGAGCGGGCGGTTGCGGCGGGGATTCGTCCGTTGATCGGCGCGGAGTTGAGTGAGGGCGGTGTCCGTGCCGTGGCGTTGGTAGAGGACAATACCGGCTACGAGAATCTTTGCCGTCTGATAACCGGCGTTTGTGCGCGTCGCGGCACAGGGGTCGGTTCCGCATTGGCACAGTCGATTCCGGGTTTGAGCGCGGGCCTGCAATTCTTGGTAGCCGACGAAGGGTTTGTGCGGGAGCTTACGGAAGCCGGCATGAATCGGAGGCGATTGTGGTTGGCTCTGGATCCGGCGGCAGACGGATCCTTTGCAACGGATCGTCTGGTCGCGTGCGGGCGGCGGCTGGGCTTGCCGCTGGCAGGTGTGTGCCGGGCATTGTGTGTGGATTCTTGCTCGGACCTGCCGGTTCTCCGTCTACTGGCGGCGATTCGGAAGGGCGGAACGTACGACGGGATCGCGGAAACGGATGTGCCGGGAGCCGCCGCATCATTGCGGGGGCCGCAAGAATTGCGTTTTCAATATCGGGCTTTTCCGGAGGCGATTCGGAACAACCGGCGTCTTGCGGATCGGTGTTGCGGTTTCAAGCTGCTTCCGCGCCCGCCGGTTTTCCCGCGGTTCCCGTGTCCGGGCGAGATGTCTGCGCGCGCATTTCTTCGGCAGCTCTGTGCCGAAGGCATACGGCGTCGTTACGGCGAGATTCCTTCGGAATCTGCCGAATACCGGCTTCAGCGCGAGTTACGGATTATCGAGAAGCTGGGGTTCTGCGAATACTTTCTTGTGGTCTGGGACATTGTCCGGCATGCCCGTGCGCGTAATGCGCCGGTAGCCGGCCGCGGCAGCGGCGGCAGCAGCATTGTCGCGTATGTGCTGGGAATCACCAACACCTGCCCGCTTGAGCACAACATTCCGTTCGAGCGCTTTCTTCACGAAGGCCGAGAAGATTTTCCCGACTTGGACGTTGATTTCTGCTGGCGGATCCGCGATGACGTGATCGATTACGTGTTTCGGCGTTGGGGCTCCGAGCGCGTGGCGATGGTCGGCATGCACAACATGTTCCAGGAGCGCATGGCTTTACGCGAGACGATGAAAGCGTTCGGATATGCCGGCGAAGAGGTCGCCGCGTTGGAAAACGCGGCACTCAAAAAGAGTTCGCGTTCGGAACAGATCCTCCGACTCGCGCGGCGTCTGGTTGGTTTGCCGCGCAACTTTTCGGTCCATCCGGGCGGCGTGGTGATTGGGCGCAAACCGATCCGTTTCTATGTTCCCGTCCAGCGGGCGTCAAAGGGCGTAACGATCACGCAGTACGACAAGGACGGCATCGAAGCGATTCGATTGGTCAAACTTGATTTGCTGGGCAACCGAGCCCTTTCGACCATTCGGGCCGCCTGCGATCTTGTTCGGGACCGGCACGATGAAGAGATCGACATCGAATCGTTGCCGCCGGCGGATCCGCCCACGGTCCGGTTGCTTCACAGTGGTGCGACCATCGGCTGCAACCAACTCGAATCGCCGGCCATGCGACATTTGTTGCGGATGACCCGGCCCTGCGGCCGCCGGGATGTGATGAAAGCGCTCGCCTTGATCCGGCCGGGCGGCGCCAGCATGGGGATGAAGGAAGTGTTTGTGCGGCGTCTGCGTGGATTGGAGCCTGTGCCGGCGGGGCATCCGGAGGCGGACGGTATTTTGCGGGGCACCGGCGGCGTGATGATCTACGAGGACGACGTCACAATGGTCGCCGCGGTGCTTATGGACGAGCCGCTGCCGGTCGCGGACCGGTTTCGGAAAGCGATTCAGAAGTGCCGCAACGATGAGGCCCGGCGCAGGCTTGCGCACGCGTTCATGCGACGGTGCCGGCGCAATGCGGTCGCGCCGGAATATGCGAAGGCGATGTGGCTGCAGATGGCGAAATTCACGTCCTATTCGTTCTGTCGCGCACATGCGGCGAGTTATGCGCTGCTCGGCTATGCGTGCGGTTGGCTGAAGGTTCATTACCCACTGGAATTCTGGTGTGCCGCGTTGCGGAACAATCAGAGCATGTACCATCCGCGTGTTTATGTCGAAGAGGCGAAACGTGCGGGGATCCGATTCCTCTTGCCGGATGTGAACCGGTCGGAATCGGAGTTTGGCATCGAGCGTGGCGCGATACGGATCGGGTTGAACTTTGTGAAGGGCCTGGGGCCGGCCGGCGTTTTTCGTATTCTCGAGACGCGTCGGGCCGGGTCGTTTCCGGATCTCGAAGGGTTCCTGGCCAGGACGAAGTTGGGCATCGAACAGGCGCGAGCCCTGGTGCTGTGCGGCGCTTTTGATGGGTTGGGCCCGAACCGGCCTTCGCTGATGTTGCAGCTTCATCTGCTTTTTCGCAGCCGGCGTTGGGGGCGGCGTGTGGCGCGCGGACTGAAGGGGCTGCCCGGGGAGAATGCGACTGTTGCGAGCGACTATTCGCCGGAGAGAAAGTACTTGGAGGAACGCCGTGTTCTGGGCATAAATGTGAGGAAACACCTGATGGCCGTTTATCGAGCGGCTGTGGCCCGACGCGTGAACAGCGATAGCCGTTCGCTTGCGCGGCGTATCGGCGCCCGGGTCGCGATTGCCGCTCTGGTCGAGGCGCAACGAACCACGCAGACAACGGCCGGCCAGCCGATGCTTTTTATTACGCTCGAAGATGAATACGGATTATTTGAAGCCCTTGTCGGTTCGAATCTGTATTCGCGGATCGGAGGGCCGCTTCGCGAATACGGGCCGTATCTGATTTTCGGGCAGGTCGCCGATCAATACGATTCGATCAACGTCCGAGTGCAGGAGATTCTCCTCGCCTGCCCGCGGGAAAAGGAGCACAGCGAGCCATGAACTACACGGTGGGGACAAGTGGCTACTCCTTCGCCGATTGGATTGGGCCGTTCTATCCCGCCACGGCATCCAAGCACAACATGTTCGAGCATTACGTGCAACATTTCGATGCGGTAGAATTGAACTACACGTTCTACCGCATGCCCGCCGTGCGTACACTCGAATCGCTGGCGCGCCGCAGTCCGGCGCGCTTCGAATTCTGGGTCAAGGCGAACCAGCGCACAACACACGAGGGCGATCTTTCCGTGATCCCGGAGTTCGTCGACAGCCTTCAGCCGCTTCGTGAGGCGGGCAAGCTGGCGGGCGTTCTCTTGCAGTTCCCGCAATCCTTCCATCGCACGGTCGCGACCCGCAAGTTTCTTGGCGCGGCGCTCGAGTCCTTCAACGGGGTGCATCGCGCGGTCGAGTTCCGTCACCATTCCTGGAACCACCCGGCCACGATGACGGGCCTGCGGGACTACAACATCACGCTCGTGGTTCCGGATGTGCCGGCTTTGCCGGGCCTGTTCCGGCGCGGTGCGACGGCCACGACGACGACCGGCTATCTGCGGCTGCATTCGCGCAACGCGGAAAGATGGTACGGCAGTTCGGTGCAACGCTATGACTATGATTACAGCGTTGAAGAGATGCAGGGACTGCTCGAGGAATGGGCGCAGTTGGGCGAGAAGCTCGACAAGACGTATGCGTTCTTCAATAATTGTCACGGCGGGCAAGCGGCTCGAAATGCGGAAGCCTTCGGCAGGATTCTGGAGCAGATGCGATGGCAACGGAACTGACGCAGCGCCAGCGAGAGATCCTGATGTTTATTCAGGCCGAGATACGGGGCAACGGCTATCCTCCGACCGTACGCGAGATCTGCACCCGCTTCGGGATGGCCTCGCCGCGTGCGGCGCAGGACCACCTTGCGGCGCTCGAACGGAAAGGCTACATCACGCGGCGGCCTGGAAAGTCGCGCGGGATCACGATGCTGCGGCGTACGGGTGGGATTCCGCTCGTCGGTCGGATCGCCGCCGGCCAGCCCGTGCTGGCTTACGAGAATGTGGAAGGCGAGCTGGACGTCGGCGGCTTTTTTGGGACGGGCGAGCTGTTTGCCGTGCGTGTGCAGGGCGACAGCATGATCGAGGCCGGCATCCACGACGGCGACTACGTGGTCGTGCGCAAGACAGACACCGTCGAGAATGGCGAGATCGGCGTTGCCTATGTCGGCGGGGAAGCGACCGTCAAGCGGATCTTCATCACGAACAAGGGCTACCGGCTACAGCCCGAGAACGAGACCTTGGCCCCGCTCTCGATCGAACCGGACACGGCGGATTTCCGGATCGGCGGTCCGGTCGTCGGCGTCGTGCGCCGGCTGTGAGCCGCCCCGGTCTCTGTGTTTGAAGAAGTCCCACAGGGACACACAATTCGCGTTGACTGGCGTTCATCCGCGGTTGGAGGAGTCCGGACATGCCACGCTTTGTTGTACAGCGACACCACGCGCGGCGGCTTCACTATGATTTCCGGTTGGAGCTGGACGGCGTGCTCAAGAGTTGGGCGGTGCCGAAAGAGCCGTCGGCGGACACAAAGGTCAAGCGGCTGGCGATCCAAGTTGAAGATCACGAGTTGGACTATATCGATTTCGAAGGAGAGATTTCGGACGGTGAGTACGGGGCCGGAAACGTCGAAATCTGGGATTCGGGCGACTACGAGCTGGTCCTGCGCGAAGAGGGTATGCTCCGTTTCAAGCTGCGTGGGAAGCGCATGGAGGGGCCCTGGAAGCTGATCCATATGAAGTGGCCGCCGGGCAACCAGTGGCTCCTGATCGCCTCGCGCGGTGCCGAACTGCACGAGTAGCTCATTGGAGAATTGGAGATTGGCGATCCTTCTTCGCCCTGCGGGCTACGCAGGACACGTCGGAGATTGAAGAGAACCTTGTTGTCTGTGTCTTCAAGCCTTTTTGAACCGCAGAGAGATATTCTCCACTTCCGATTTCCGACTTCCGACTTCCGACTTTGATTCATTCCCGGGCTACTTGGCGCGGAGCGTAAGCAGCGTGATCTCCGGATTGCAGCCGATCCGCATCGGCGGCCCCCAGGTCCCGGTTCCTGCGGACACGTAGAGGGAGAAGTCTCCCATTGTGTGCAGCCCGCGGTCATATCCCTTGAACAGCCGGCGCGTGAGCGAACCGAACGGGAACGTCTGACCTGCATGCGTGTGGCCGGATAACTGCAGGTCGATGCCCATCTCGCGGGCCGCCCGGAAGTCGGGGGCGGGCAGGAAGTAGGTCGCCATTTGCTGGGTGCGACGGTCCGCATACGCCGTGTCCAGGCCGGTCGGCGTATGGAACAGGAGGATGGCGGGCAGGTCGCGCCGCAGGGCGCGGGCCGTGATGGGCGGGTGGCGCGGGCGCCTGTTGTAGACCGGGTAGCTCGCCCCCGCCAACTGCAGACCGTCGATCGTAACGACCTCGTTGTCCAGCACCCGTATGTTCTTTGCCCCGGCCAGCAACCCGAGCACCTTTTCCGTCCCCGCATAACCTTCGTGATTGCCCGTAACGAAGAACACGCCGTGCCGGCCGCTCAACCGGCTCAAGCCGGGAACAAAGATATCGGACCGCGGCATCAACCCGTCGAACAGGTCGCCCGTGATCGCGATCAGGTCCGGCTCCAGCGCGTTGACCTGGCGCACGACCCGGTCGAGAAAACCGGGCCCCTGCACAAGGCCGAGGTGTACGTCAGAGAGTTGCACGATCGTTCGGCCTTCCCACTGCGGCGGCAGGTTCCGGATTCGGACCTCCACGCGGTGGATCCGCGGGAACCGCGCATTCACGATGCCATATAGCGTTGCCGTGCCCGCGACAAGCGCTGCCAGCAGAACAGGCCCGCGTATCTTGAAGCGGCGGCGGTACAGCGCGATCGGGCACCAGACCATCAACGTGGCGGCCAGCGCGATAACGAAGTTCACGAGGATTGCGAGCCACAGCGACAGAACCGCGTGCAGCAGGCGCGGGAGCAGGCCCGGGGAGCGCATGCTCCAGATCCAGGCGGCGGGAAACCCGAACGGGAGCACGAGAAAGAGGGCCAACAGCAGGATTCGCGTCCGCCATCGTCGCGCGCGGGCCAGCACCAGCGTGCACAGCCAGGCGACCAGATGCGCGCCCCAGAACAGGCTCAGCAGGAGCGGAAAGACGAACTTGTGGTGGGCAGACATCCGTTCACAGGCCCAATTCGGCGGCCGCCTCGCGCATGCCCATGATCACGTCGGTAAAGAGTTCGTCGAGCTCGAGCCCGAGCATTTCCGCGCCTTTCGTAACCACCTCGCGGTTGACGCCCGCCGCGAAATTCGGTTGCTTCCACTTCTTGCGCACCGACTTCGCCTTCATGTCCATCACGCTCTTGGACGGCCGCACGAGCGCGCAGGCAGTCACCAGACCGGTCAGTTCGTCGATCGTGTAAAGCACCTTCTCCAGATCTGTCTCGGGCCTCACGTCGTTGCACACGCCCCATCCGTGCGAAACGGCCGCGCGGATATACGAGTCCGGCCAGCCGCGCTGTTCGAGAATCTCGCGGGTCTTCGTGCAATGCTGGTCCGGGAACTTCTCGTAATCCAGGTCGTGAATCAGCCCGATCACGCCCCATTCTTCCTCGTCACCGCCGCGTTTGCGGGCCATGTAGCGCATCACCGCCTCGACCGCCAGTGCATGTTTGAGCAATGCCTCGTTGCTGTTGTACTCCTTGAGCAGCGCAAGCGCTTCAGCTCGGGTTGGTGTCTGTGTTTCCATAGCCGCAATCTACCGGAACCCGACGCGGGGGTCAAGGCGGGCCGGTTCGGAATGGCCGTAAAGGGAGGAGATTCGGGTCAGTCCCCTCACCGATTTGCGGCCCCGTCTGCGACGAGCCGGGCGCCGGCGGCCGGGTGGATTTCGAGCACGTCGCAGGGGTGTCCGCATCGCGTCTCGTATCGTTCGCGTATCTGCTTGCCGACCGCCTCTGCCTGTTGGGCCCGGACCAGCAGGATGGCGCTTCCGCCGAACCCGCCGCCGGAGAGCCGGGCCCCGACGACAGCGGGCAGCTCGCGTGCCGTTTCCACGACAACGTCCAATTCCGGGCAGGAGTTCTCGAAATTCTCGCGCGAGCTTTCGTGCGACTCGAACATGAGCGCGCCAAAGGCCGCCCAGTTTCCTTCTTGGAGCAGACAGCGTCCGGCGCACACGCGTTCGTTTTCGCCGATCACGTGCGCCGCGCGCCGTGCTGCAACCGGGTCGAGCTCTGGGGCCAGAGCATCCCACTCGGCGGAGCTCACGTCACGCAGCGCCGAGACGGGGTGGGGCAGCCGCTCGGCAAAGAAAGCGGCCGCTTGCTCGCAGGATGCACGCCGCTCGTTGTATTCGGAATCGACCAAGCTGTGCTTCGCCTTCGTGTCACAGACCAGGAAGCAAGCGTCGGATCCGAGCCGGACAGTCTGCACCTCGAGCGAGCGGAAATCGGTCAGGATCAGGCCGTCTTCCTCACCGCAAAGGCTCGAGATCTGATCGAGCAGCCCGCACTTCATGCCTGCATACTCGTGCTCGGCTTCTTGGCAGAGCCTGGCAAGCTCGAGCGTGCCGAGCGTGATACCATAGAGTTCGCACAGGGCGAGGGCGCAGGAAACTTCGAGCGCCGCCGAACTGGAGAGCCCGGCCCCGATCGGCAGATCGGCGGCGACGACGGCAGAGAACCCTGCATCGAGGGGGTGGCGCTCGGAAAGTCCGGCCGCGACGCCCCGAATGTAGTTTGTCCACGGGGCTTGCTCGGAACGCTCGGGCGCGGCTGCGTCGAACGTGTTCTCCTGGCCGGTGTCGGCGCGCACGACACGGCACGTCGCGTTCGTGGCGCGCGCAGCGGCGAAGCACACGCCGCAGTCGATGGCGGCCGACAGGACGTAGCCTTCGTTGTAGTCGGTGTGGTTGCCGAGCACCTCGACGCGGCCCGGCGCATAGGCGGTGACCTGTGGCGCCGAGCCGAATCGGTCCCGGTGCAGACGTCCGGTGTTCAAGAGAAGCGCTCTGTTCATGGTGTTCTCTGCATCGCGGGCGGCTGTCACGCGATCAGGTCCGCGCGTGTCAGGTTCGTTTCGACAGAACGGTCTGCTCGTAGGCCTTGACTTCGCGGAGCCACGCGTCGCCTGCGGGCACACCGGCTTGCAGACAATACTGGTCCCAGACAGCGCCGAACGGGAGGGTCTTCGCTTCCTCCTGGAGCGCGAGGCGGGTCGTGAAGTCCCGCGCCTCCTCCGCCTCCCGCAGCCGGTCCCAAGGCAGGAGCAGTGCGGCGAGCAGCGCTTTGATCATGCAGCGTGTCCCGATCACCCAGGCCGCGACGCGGTTGATGCTGGCGTCGAAGTAGTCGAGCCCGATATGCACACGCTGCAGCGCGTTTGAATGCACCAGTTCCTGGGCAAGTATCATGAGTTCATCGGACAACGTTACCACGTGATCGCTGTCCCATCGTACGCCGCGGCTGACGTGCAACAGGAGCCCCTCCAGGTAGGGGAGAACCGCGGAGATCTTGTCGGCGATCGACTCGGTTGGATGAAAATGGCCGGTATCGAGGCACAACAACGTGTTGTTCTTCAGGGCATAGGACAAGTAGAACTCGTGGGATCCGACCACGTAGCTCTCGGACCCGATCCCGAACAGCTTCGATTCGACCGCGTCGAGCAGGTGTTTCGGGGCGTGGCGCTCGGCAAACAGGGCATCCAGCGACTCCCGCAGAAGCTCGCGATGCCGCAACCGTTCGACGGGCGTGTCTTTGTAGCCGTCGGGCACCCAGACGTTGTTGACGCACGCGGAACCGAGTTGCTCGCCCATGTGCGCGCCGATTCGCCGGCACGCGATGCCGTGTTCGACCCAGAATCGGCGGATGCCGGCGTCCTTGCTGGCCAGCGTGAAACCGGAATCGGCGTTGGGATGCGAGAAGAACGTCGGGTTGAAGTCCAGTCCCGCCAGCGGTTGCGCTGCCGCCCACTCAATCCAACCCGCGAAATGGCGCGGTTCGAGCTCGTTGCGTTCGACGCGCCGGCCGTTTGTCTCGGCATAGATCGCATGCAGGTTCAGGCGGTGCCGGCCGGGAATCAGGCGGTAGGCCTGCTCCAGGTCTGCACGCAGCTCGTCGGCTGTGCGCGCTTTGCCCGGATAGTCGCCCGTTGCCTGAATCCCGCCGCCTGTCAGGCCGTCAGGATTCTCGAACCCCCCGACATCGTCGCCTTGCCAGCAATGCAGTGCGATCGGGATCTTGTCCAGCCCGTCAAGCGCCGCTTCCGTGTCCGTTCCCGCCTGCGCGTAACGCTCGGCCGCAAGCCGGTAGGCTTCGGATATTCGCGCGTTGTCCTCTCTGAGCTCGACGGTCATTGCAGGGCCTCCCGGATCTGTCTGTATTCATCACCATCCCCAACCCGAAGCAGTTCGAAAAGCACCGTCTCCGTGCTCGTAACTCGGCCGCCTTGTTCCCGGATCTGTCGCAGCCCGACACGGCGGTTGGATTCCGTGCGGGATGCGACTGCGTCCGAAACCGCCTGTACCTCGTAACCGCGGCCAAGCAAGTCGCGTGCCGTCTGGTAGACACAAACGTGCGCTTCGATACCCGCAAGCAGTACCTGCTGGCGGTTCTGCTCCTTCAGTGTCCGGGCAAACGGCTTGTTCGCGCAGCAACTGAAACTGATCTTTCGGATCGGCTCCGTGTCCGTCAATTCGGACGCAATCTCCCGAACCGTCGGGCCCAGGCCGTCGGGATTCTGCTCCACCCACAGCAGAGGCACACCCAGCAGACGCATGCCCTTGATCAGTTTCCGGATGTTCTCGACCAGAGATGCCTTGTTCGGCATAACCGCCGTCAGCTTCTCCTGCACGTCAATGATGACCAGAACCGTCTTTTCTCGAAAGAACACAAAGCCCTCCCCCTTGCCTGGGTGTTCTGTTTCGGTGTTGTCCCCGAGAAGATAGAGCAGGCGGCGGTCAAAGGCAAGCGGAGAGGAAGGCGATGCATGCGCGGCGCCGCTGCGTTCGAGCTCGCGGCGCTGTCGGCGAAGCCGGCGGGGCTGCTAGCTGGCAATCCGCATCTTGTTGCGCGAAATGTGGCGGTCCACCTCGTCCAGAACCAGCGAGAAGCAGTCGGGACAGTAGGTGTGCGAACACTTGCCCCGAACATGCTTCGGCGTCACATACCAACGTCCGTCGATCAGGATCCGCCCGCAGCCGCAGCACCGAATCGTTACTTCCTTCTTCGCCGATTCCGGTTGCGACGGCTGCCGCTTCTCTATCTTGAGCCAAAACCATTTCTTCATCGCGCACCGCCTCTGTGTGGGTTCGCTGCTCGTTGCGCGCCGGTGACGCTCTCGCGCTTCGTCCCTGGTTCGCGTTTGCACGAGCGCCTGCCCTTTTAACCTGCCCGACGCTCGACTCGCAACAGCTGCTATTCTCAAAAGCAAGAAACGTGCCAAGTGATGGGGCGTAGCTCGAAAAGCTCAAAAAACTGGGGATCTCCACAGCTATGATCCGTTTTCTCACCGGGAATTCTCGATCTTGACAAGGTGCCCTATGCCAGAGCCCCGCCACCATCCCGCGCGCCGGATCTCAGTTTTGCAAAATTGAGAAAACAGGGTTTCTGGGAGGAATTGCGTGCTGGGGCTTGGCGGGGTTCCGCACGGATTCGTGTTTTTGGATTCGGATTGGGTGAATTCGGCCTTGCGGCGCATTATTGGTTGAAGGCCTATGGTTGCGCGGGGCCGGGCGCGAGGGGGAAGAGGCGCTGTCCTCGCTTGAACCCGGCTCCGGTGAGGATTTTGGCATGAGCGAGGGATTGAGAGACCTGGAAGACTTCGACGGTTCCGAGCAGGGCTCCGGGCACCATATCGAGGAGGTCACCGGTGACAGGATCCGTCACGGGCGTGCCTTGAGCCCGGATTTGGAATTGGGCGCCGAGCCTGACGCCGCGGTCGGCGCCGCCGTTGAGAATAAGGACATTGTCTTGCGTAATTTCGGCGATCAAGGGTTGCCATTGTTGTCGGGGCACTTTCTGCACGATTTCGTAGATTCCTTGCCGGATCGCCTTGGAAGTCGCGATACCGAGCGGGGTTCTGAAGAACTTGCTTCCGCCGAAGGAGACGCCTTTGTATTTGGCCTTGAGATAGACTTCGCGGGCATGCGCGGTTCCAGCGCATTGAGCGGAATCGACGATTTCGCCGCTTTCGACATCGACGATGGTCAAGGTCATGGCGACGCGAGCCTGGTGACCTTTTCCGAGAAAGAGGATTTTGCGGAAGGCTACGGAAAGGGAGGCTCCGCCGGCCTGCGAGAAGTCGTTGATGACGCCGCGGATCAGGTAACGCGCGTTTTTGAGTCGTCCGAGATCGACTTTGCCCTCGTTCCTGAAGTGCTTGTCGCGTTGTCTTCTGAGCTCGTTCATGACGCGGTTAAGATGCTGTCGTTCGACCACGACAAAGTTCTGGGACCGCACGAGTTCAGCGACCAGCAGGTCTGCCATGCCGGATCCGAGCTGCCACTGGCCCTTAAACCCGGATCGGTTTTCGAAGGAGCTGACGGCAACGACGGGGGGGATGATATCGGGCGGCAGCGGTTTGATCTGGAGCGACTGGGTGGTGAGGCATCCGCTGAGCGCAGCGGCGGAGAGGGCGGCGGCCGCGAGGCGGCGAAAAGGCAATCTTGGTTCTCGGTCTCGTTGCGCGCCATTCATGTGCGGACGATAGCATTGCATGGCGGAAAAGACAATAGTCGTCGCTTGTATTCTGGAACTGCGGGCTTGAAATGGCGGTCGTGTGGCTCGAAACTACGGACTTGAGAGAGAGGGCCCGGTGATGGCGAGGCGGCAAATCCGTCCGGCGCGCGGAGCGCCGGGCGGAGCGAGCGGGAGCATGACATGAAGAGGAAGGCGCTTGGGGTTGTGGTTGCCGTGCTGGTGCTGGTCCTGGCGGTCTGGCAGCTACGCAGGCGAAGGGATCCGCTGCCGCGGGCGGCGGAATCGTTTTTGCGTGCCGTTGCGGCGGGCGATGCAAGCGCGGCCTATCGCTCGATGCCGGACTCGTCGAGGCGGGCCCGTTCGGAGCTCGAGTTTCGCGCGTTTCTGCAGAGCCGGGGCCTGGATGACTTTCGGAGTGCGGTCTGGACGCATGCGTCGGTGCAAGGCGATCGCGCGGAATTGGGCGGTAGGCTGACGACGGGCGCTGGGCACGAGCTGCCGGTGACGCTGAAGCTCGAGAGACGGAACAAGCGTTGGCGCGTCGCGTCAGTGCAGGCGGCGGAAGGGACGGACGGAGTTGCTTTGTCTGTTCCGGGCGAGGCCGCGTTGCGGCGTATCACGGATGAAGCGGTTCGGCTGTTGACCGTCGCGGTCAATGAGGATGATTTCGGGGTGTTGTACGCCGGGGTTTCCGTACTTTGGCAGGAGCAGACCACCGAACAAGCGCTGCGAGAGCGATTCAAGGACTACGTGGAACGCGAAATCGACCTGTCGTTTGCCCGGCGTGAGGCGCCGATTTTCGAGCCGAAACCGAGTCTGGACGGCAACGGGATACTCCGGGTCCAAGGCTACTATCCGACGCCCCCTCCGCTTGGCTTCGATATGGCGTTTGTTTTTGAGCGTGGCGAATGGCGGTTGCTGAACCTGCGCGTCGAACTCTAGTCCGGGCAACGCGACGGCAGAGACGTCCGTCATGCGGCGGCGAGACGATGGCGTTGGGCAGCGAGCAACTCCGCTTTGTGCACACGCCGGGCCATACGGCGGACAGTATGGTGGTGGTTTATGGCGAAAACCTGTTCACGGGCGATACGCTATTCGCGGACGAGGACTGCGGCAAACTCGGGCGTACGGAATGGCTGCGCACCATGTTCGAGAGTCTCCGGAAATTTGACGACATGCCCGATGCGAGCATTGTCTACTCCGGACACCGATACGGCCGGAAAGACCATACGACGCTCGGGTTCGAGAAGCGTCACAATCCGGCGTTGCTCTGCCGCAGCCTTGACGACTTCCGCAGGCTCAAGCGACTCTGAGCCCGGCTTTTCACCCCGTTTTGACCTGGTGTTGACAACCCCGCGGCCGGCGCGGCCTAGAATGGGCCCGTACGCGAGGCCCAGCACACGGGTCGACGCTTCGAAAAGGAGGGGGCCATGACTTCGATTCGCCGCCGCATCGACGCCTGTCTTCTGTCTTTCTTGCTGCTGGCCGGTTCGACCTACGGGAGGGGTCGGATTCGAACCGAACTCACGGCCAGGGAGAAGCTGGGCAGGATCGTGATTCCGGAGATTACGTTTCGCGAGGCCGAGTTGACGGACGTCGTGAGCTTTCTTGCGCAGGCCTGCCGGGAGTACGATCCTGAGCCGGACCCGGCCAAGAAGGGCGTGAACATCATCGTAAACCTGAGTGCACCGGGCGAGAAGGTCCCGATGGCGGTGCCGACACTCACGCTGAACCTGCGCCGGGTCTCCGCGTTTCAGGTCCTGCAGTTGGTGTGCAACGCGACGGGGCTCAAGGCCCGAATAGACAAGAACGTCGTGATGATCGTGCGTGGCGACGTGGGGCCCGGCCCCATGGTGACGAAGGTCTACGCGGTTCTGCCGACGTTCGGCGACTATCTGCCGCGTACGACAAAGAAGCAGTCGTTCAACCGGTGGTCGAGCAACACGAAGCCGGACCCGTGGCAACAGGATAGCGGCGGGCAGCCCCCGGCTGCCGGCAGTTCGGGCAACGCCACCGCCTTTTTCAAGAAGATGGGGGTTCCGTTCCCCGAAGGTTCATCGGCGACCTACAACGCGGCGATCAGCAAGCTGATCGTCGTGAACAACCGCGAGAACCAGGATATGCTGCTGCAGATCCTCAAGCAGATGGGCGTTGTGATGGGAGAGTAGGGGGGAGAAGGCGGGGGTCAGTGTACTTGCAGCCCGCGGGATCGCAGGATGTGGAGCGCCTTTTCGCGAGATTCGGCAGACAGTGCCGGGGTGGAACGGAGCGGCATGGGCCGGCCGAGCGCGTGCCACTTCGGCTCGCCCCGGCGATGGAACGGGATCAACTCGACGTTCATCCGTCCAATTGCCGCAAGGCGTGCGGCGAATTTTCCGAGCACAGTCTCCCCATCGTTGATGCCGGGCACGAGCGGAATGCGCACGGCCATGTTGCCGCCCTGTTCCTGGCGTTGTCTGATGTTGCGCAGCGCGGTCTCGTTGCCGATCCCGGTCAACGCGCGGCAGCGCGCGGTGTCCGGATGTTTCAGGTCGATAAGGAGCAGGTCCAGCACAGGGAACAGCTCGGGCAGACGCCGGCAGGTGCCGTTGGTTTCGAGTGCCGTATGGATCCGCAGTTCGCGCAGCCGCTCCAGGAGCGCGGCGACGGACGGCAGTTGGAGCGTGGGCTCGCCGCCGCCGACGGTCACGCCGCCCCGGCGTCCGAAGAATCGTCCGTATCGTACGGCCCTGGCCGCGATTTCCGTGATGTGGACCGTTGCGCCGACCCGCTCGAAGGCGGGGCTGCAGGATTCGAGACACGCGAAGTCGGCGCAGCTTGCACAGATTTCGGGATGCCGGTGCGGCTGACCGCCGTTGAGGTAGACGGCGCCGTGCGGACAGGCAAGGACGAGATGCTCGGGCGTGCGCGCGCGACGGGGGTAGAACAGGACCTGCGGTTCGGCCGCGATCGACTCGGGCGCGGCGCACCAGGGGCAGTGCAGGTTGCAGCCTTTCAGATAGACGACCATGCGTTGTCCGGGCCCGTCCATGCCTGCGGAGAAGCCGATGTCGAAGATCTTCAACTTCGCGTCTTGCGTCTGTTGCATGTGGAGTTCCGGGGGCGCCGTGTCAGATTCGTGTGGACGCGGGGTCGAGCCGTTCGATGATGTCCTCCTGAATGGCGGGTGAGAGGTCCAGAAAATTGACGAACGTGCCGTGGATGCGCAGGATATAGATGCCGCCGGGGCAGAGCGCTTCAGGGCGTTCCAGGATCTCGCGCAAGTGCTCGGCCGTGTCGATGTTCAAATAGACGTAGTAGCCGCCTGGTTCCCCGCCGGCGCCATACCCGAACAGCGGGTCGAGCACGCACGCGCGAAGCGCGTCGATCACGCGTGCGCCGGCGGTTTCCAGCGCGCGGCGATCGAGCCCGATATGGCTGGCGTACCCGCCGGTGAAGCGGCGATAGGGCGCACAGTGCGTGCTCATGATTCGAGGGGGCAACCCCCGGGTGGCATTGCCGGCGGTCGGGTCGATGCCGAACCCCAGCATGCGATGCGCGCGCCGACCGTCCGGCGTTGCGCCAACCCAGTAGCCGTAGAGAAGATGCGTGCTCGGCGTACTCCAGTCGGGTGCGAACGGGTTTGCCCAAGGGTTCCGGAGCGCGCTGATTCGCGTGCAGACGCCTTCCATGAGACTGCGCGCGATCTGATCGACTGCCGCCTCGTCGTTCCCGTATTTTGCAGCCGCGATACAGGTGTCCTGCAGCCTGGCGTAGCCCTGGAAATCGTGGCGCAGCGCGTTCGGCAGCTGTGCCGCCAGCCGGGCATCCTTGGCTGAAACGAACGCGAGCGCGTGCAGGCTGTCGGCGACCACGCTCAGGCCGTGAATCAAACACCCGGAAGCATTGTAGCGGGTGCCCTGTGCTTCCGTGTCGCGCATGTCCCGGCCGGATTCGAGCCCGCCCATGAAGCAGGAGAGAAACGGGACGGGCAGCAGGGCCAACGCCTCGGTGCAGCGATTCGCGGCGTTGGCCATACGCGGCAGGAAATGCGCGAGTTGTTGCCAGAAAGCCGACGTGACGGCGGCCGGCTCGCCGAGCGGGTTTTCGCGGGACAACCCGAGCTCGGCGTAGCCCAGCCCGATTCGTTGTCCCGAAATTGCGCTGCGCCCGTCGTGCAGCGTGAGCTCCAGCACTTTGGCGAGGTTCAGCCAGCTGTTCGTCGTGTTGCCGGATTCCTTGCCCATGATCAACGGCTCCTGGCAGCCGGCAATGGCGTAGTCGGGCAAGTCCTCTTCCGCGATGCCTTTGGCTCGCAGCACGTCGAACAGCACGTCGTCGTTGAACAGGCTCGGGGTCAGTGCGCCGGGTGTGCTGAAGAAGGGGTCCAGCGCGGCATAGACGGTGTCCGGCGTGCCTTTGTGCAGCTTCACCGAGAGCGCGGGCTGTGGATAGTTGCTCTGTCGGAACGCGTCTAAGATGACGGTTGTCATGGGATTCGTCAGGTCGCGCCCGTGCTCATCGCGGCCGCCGACCATGACGTTTTGGCTGATTGCCCAATTCCGGTCGCCCACGTTGAACAGAGCGAGCAGATGCCGTACGAGCTGTACGGCAACATCCCGGCCGTTCGGATCCGGGGTGTGGAACGGGTCGAGGATGCGGTCCAAATTCCCGACGCTGAACGCATAGGGATTGGGGGCCTGCTCCAGGACCATGGCCATCCACAGGAGGATGAAAGACTGGATTGCCTCGAACAAATTGCGTGCGCCCTGTCTGGGCACGCGTTCGCAGGCGGCTGCGATACGGACGAGGTCCTCTCTGCGGCGAGGATCCGTGGTTTGGGCGGCGGTCTCCGCTGCCAGCCGTGCGTAGCGGTCTGCAAGGATGAGCGCGCCGGTCAGTGCGGTATGGGTTGCTTCGTAGAATGCCTTTCGCCGGCCAGCCGTGCGCGCGGCCCGCCGCTCGGCCTGTGCAAGCATCGGCTCGAGCCCGCGCGTGAGGGCCGGTCTGAAATCGGCGATCGTGTGGCCTGTGACTTGCTCGACGAAGTAGACGACTTCCCGCGTTTCCAGGCCGGTGTCGTGATAGACCTTGGCGAGCGCCTGCGCGTAGTCCGCGGCCGCCCAGAAGTCGCGGACAGTGTTGATCCTCCGCTTTGTCAACCCGAGTTCGGGCGCGGGCCTGATATCGCCGTATACGGACATGGGATCACAGTAGCCGGCGAACGTTTCGACCTTGAAGTCGGGATTGATAAGCGCGTAGGTGCGGGCGAAGCCGTCGTCCTGCGTGCCCGCGAACACCTCGTTCGGCCGGATCGCGAGGGGCAGTTCACGGCAGACGGCCGCAAACAGATGGGCCTGTTCCCGCTCGCGGGGCAGCCGCTTGCCGGCCTGCCGCAGTGCCAGGAGTTCGTTCATGCGGATCTCCTGCACGAGAAACCAGCCGTCGAGGCGCGTTGTCTTTCGGTTCTGTTCCTGAACGGCCAGGAGTTGCTGAGCCAGCCGTTCCGGATCGAACGTGGCCGGTGTCGATGGATGCGGCTCGCTTGATCGTTCCGTGTTCTTCCGTTTCTTCTTCATCTGCTGCCTTGTCATCGTGTGTCGGGGCCAGAGACAATGAATATTTCGAGTGGCGTCTCCGAAGGCGTGATACGCAGCGTACGCGCCGTGTGCGGGGCGAAATACGATACTCCGCGTCGTACGCTCGCGCTCGATCCGTTCACCTCGATCGTGCCGTTCCCCTGCACGACGATCCCGATGTGATACGCAGTATCGGGCTCGAATTCACAGGCGCCTTGCACCGTCAGGCGGTCGACACGGAAGCTTCGTGAGACGTTTGAATCGATGAGCCGCTCGAGCCGGCGGCCTGGTTGCGACGCGCCGTTGCGTGCGCGGAGCAGGATCCGCTTGCGAATCTCGTGCGCCTCCGCTGCGCCGGCGTAGTCGAAACAGTCGAGCCCCGTCTCGCGGTCAAGAGGCCCCCACATCATGGGCTCGTCCAGCGTGACGCTGCCGATCCGGCGCTCCGGTTGGACAACCCAGTCGGTAGGCTCCTGGACCTCGAGCAAGAACACTCCCGGGCCGATCGCATGCGGGAAACGGCCCGGAATGATGTACGCATCGCCCGGCCGCGCTTCGAACCGGTGCAGCATGGATTCCATTGCGGCGACGTCCTGTTCGGCCACGGCCCGGGCAAAGGCCGCTCGGGTCGTTCCCGGCTTGAACCCCATGAGCAGGTAGGGCGCCCGGCCGTCGATGTTCCGGACGCCCAAGATGAACCAGGCCTCCTCTTTCCCGTGCTCGCTGCCGAAGTGCGCGTGGGCGAATGCACGATCCGGATGGCATTGGATAGGGAGCCGAATCGCAGCGTCCAGGAACTTGCACAGGACCCCGACGCCCGAGCCGGCGGGCGGGGCTCCGGGCCCGAGCCACTCCGCGCGGTGTGCCGAGAGCAGCTCGGTAAACAGAGGCCCCCGACTGCCGTCGGGGTTTCTGACGCAGGACAGGCCCTCCGTCGGATGTTGTTGGTTTTGCCCGTTCATGGCGGGCGTGGTGCTTGCCAGCCATTCCTCGGGGAACTGCCCGTCGGCAGGGCAGCCCTTTGCCTCGAACCGCTCGAGCAGCAGCCCGCCCGTGTAGCATCGCCACACGCGGTTTGGCGCGAAGAAGAGCAAGCGGTCCGGGTCTGCCGACATACGTTCACCTTTCCGGCCGTGCCTCGAGGCACGGTCCAGTCTTGGCCCGGCCGCGCCTGGCGTGTGCGCCTGTCTGTGCGCGTGCAGGCCTGATCAGCTCGCCTCGACAGTAGCGCTGTTTCGCTCGCCAGCGGGTGCCCTGTCGCTGTTGGCGGCAGAGCAGCTCGATGCAGCGCTCCGCCATCTCGCGCATGGGCTGGCGGTAGGTCCAGACGCCCGCCGTTACCGCTTCGGGACTGCCGTCGATGCTGTAGATTCCTCGCGCGCCGGTTTGCTGTTCGGCCACGTGCAGCGCGATTGGATCGTGTACGCAGACGACGGCCAAGGCGCTTCCGGTCGAGAACCAGCGGCGCGCATTGCGGCGGAGCGCGGCTCGGGTGTCGCCTCGCCAGGGCACCCGCACGACGCGTTGCGGGATGTTTCGTTTGCCGCATTCCGCGGTGAACTGTTCCTGTCGCTGCCGGGCGCTGTCGATATCCAGCCCGCCGTGCCCGATGAAGAGCGCTTCCCGGCACCCGTCGCGCCAGGCTTGTTCGAGCAGCGCATGCACGCCGTGCCGATTGTCCAAGCCGACGAAATCGGCATAGGGGCCCGGCACGACGCGGTCGAAGACGACGATGTTGACGCCCAGCACCCGCAGCCGTGCGAGGGCCGACTCCGGGAAGGCGCGGCCGCTGGGCCAGACGATCAGGTTTCGGATGCCCCTCGCCACCAGGTCCACGGCTGCCTGCTCTTCCTTTGCCGGGTCCTCGTCCGTGAGTTTCAGGATCAGCAGCGAATTGCGCTCGGCCAGCCCGGCCTCGAGGTGTGTGACGAACTGGATCATGAACGGGTTCTGTACCCAGGCCAGCAACGCCGTGAGGTCCGGCCGTTCGCTGTGCCCGCGAAGGGCCGTGGAAATGTGCGTGCCGCGGCCGCGACTGCGCTCCAGAACACCCGCACGCTCGAGCGCCGCGTAGGCGCGGCGTACCGTGATGCGGCTTGTGCCCGTGAGCTCCGCCATGCGGCGCTCGGGCGGAATCCGGTCGCCCGGCCGGAAGTCGCCCTGAAGAATGGCTCGGAACACTCGGCTCCGGACCTTCTCCGTCTTGTTCTCCTGGCTGCCCGTTTTCATGCGGACCGCTCCATCGCTGCCCAGCGTGCGGCGCCTGCCGCGGCCTCTTCGGTGTGCGGCGAGAGAGCGCAGGGCAACCCGAAGCGGTTCGCGATGAGCTCGATGAGCAACGGATTCTTGCGCACCGCGTTGCCGCCGGCCGCGATCTCTCGGATGCCGCCCATCCCGATCCGCGCCGCGGCCTCCGCCAGCTCTTCGATCAGCCCTTCGCAGAAGGCACGCGCCAGATTGGACGGCGTAAGATTCGTCGAGTCCAGGCCCGAGAGCCCGCCCCGCCGCAGGGGGTCCGATCGCGTGCCGAGCAAGCGCGTGTCTGCACGCAATCCCTCTGCGCCGGGCGGCGCCGCGGCCGCAAGCCGGTTGAGCTGTGCGTAGAGGTCCTCTGTTCCCAGCTTGCTGTCCGTCAGCTCGCGCACGCAGGCGCGGAAAAATCGACACAGACTCGCATAGGCGGCACCGGCCGACAGGCTGGCGCCAACCACGATGTAGCCGCCGCCCGGCATCGGCCGTGTCTCAAGCCCAGGCAGATGTTCAGGGCACTCACGGGGTACGGAGAGCTGGCCGCCTGTGCCCAGGTTCAGGACGGCAACGCCGGCCCGCCCGCCGCCGGCCCCGATCACGCTCGCTTGATTGTCGCCCAGCGGCGCGTGTACCGCCGTGTCGCAAGCACAGCCGAGCTCGTCCGCACGCTCGGATAGGAGCTTGCCGCATGCCGCGCCCGAGGGCCGAAGATCCGGGAGCACCTCCTCCGGAATGCGCAGCGCCTCCACGATTTGCGCGTCCCAGTCCAGACGGTGCACGTCCAGTAATCCCCAGCTCGCGGCTGCCGTCGGCTCGGAGAACAACGCACCCGTCAGGCGTGCCTGTACAAAATCCGCAATACCCAGCGCCGTGAGACCCCCGCTCAGCCGGCCCTCGGCCGCCAGCCAGCACAGCGTCGCGCCACCGTATCCGACGTGAAGATCGCATCCCGAACGTACCGCGTAACCCGCGCCCAGCCGGTCCCGAGCCCGGGCGAGACGCTCGGCACCCGCGCCCACCGCCATGCGCTGGTCGCGCCAGGTGATCAACGGTGTCCGCGCCCGAAGCGACGCGTCCGCAAGAAGCACGCCGTGCATCTGGCCCGTCAGCGCGATCGACTTTACCCCGGATCCACGTACCGCGGGTAACGCAAGCGTGCTCCGCAGCAGCTCGCACACGCTCGACCAAATACACTCGGCATCCTGCTCGTCATGCCCTCGCGGAAGACCCGCAACCCGCGCCGCGTTCGGTACGCTGCGCACAGCGATAAGATCTCCGCGGTCCGGAGCCCAGACCACGGCACAGATCGTCGTTGTCCCGATATCCAGCCCTACAACACTCGCCATCCCGCGCTCCACGCTCCGCACCCGCCGCGACACTTGGTATTACCAGATAACACCAATACCGCACGGGGGGGGTGCTGTCAAGGGGCAAAAGGAGGGCCCGATCCGCGCGGATAAGAATCCGCGAATCGGGATCGTGGATCGTGGATTGTGAATCGTGAATGGTGTTGGGAGCGCTTTGGAAGATGCTTCGTTCGATCAAGCCATGCATGTCATTCTGCTCGCCGCCCTCCGACGCATCACAGACCATCTACCATTGACCATCTACCAGCCACCAGCCCAAAGCCGCGAGGCTTACTCGCGGATTTGGGGGAGGGGGTCAGAGCCGGGCGGCTTTGGGCGTGTCCGGCGTCGGTTCCCGTCGACACCACGGCACTGTGCGGGCTATCGCTGGAACTGCTTCATGAGTTTCTGGAGGTCCGGCATTTGCCCGGGCTGTCCGTGCGCGGAGCCCGGATGTCCGGCGGGCGGCCTGCCGTGCTGGCCGGGTTGTGGCATCATGGAGACTTCGCGGTAGCCCTGCGGGAGGGCGAAGAGGCTGGCGGCGGGCCTGGCTTTTTTCAGTTGCGTAACTTCGAAGAGCATGCGTGAGACCCGATCGCCGCCCTGGTCGCTGTTGGTGGTTGTGACGGTGATGGTTTTGAGCGGGGTTCCGGAGACCTTTTTCATTTCGGCCTTTACGAGTGCGTCGAGCTCGCTGTTTCCAGTGATGATTTCAGCCTTCTTCATCCACACATCCATCCCGATCCCTTCGAGCCCGGCGGCGGTGTAGAAGTCCTGTTCGGTAATGGTGGTGGTTTTGGAACTGAACCCGAACATGTTCATTGCCATGGTGTAGCGCGTTCGGAACTTGTAGTGGCGGGTAGGGAACCCGGCGATGACAGGCCCCTTTTCCTCGAGGATTTTCTCGATCTTGTGATCTTGGATCTGCATTTGGGCGCCCATTTGGGACATCATGCCGGAGACCTGTTTTCCCATCCCGGCCAAGGCGGCCATATCGAGTTTCGTGTAGGTTTTCTCGGCGGGATTCACCATATAGAGCGTGGCACCGCCGTCGGTGCTGAGCACGTAGGAACCGCTGGGCTGCATGGGGTTGTCGCTTTCGATGGCATCGAAGCGGAACCGTGTTCCGTCGCTGTAGCCGCGCGAGCGTGAGGTCATGGCCTGGCCGGTGCCGGGCATGCTCATTTCGGATCGCACTTCATACTGCCATCCGGCGTATCCGACGGGGGCAAGACAGAGCAGGACAGCGAGACAGATCATCATTGTGCGCACGGCGACTCTCCTTTTGGTGGCTTCCTCAGCGTTCTGAGCGGGCCGGTCGGCGCGCGCTCCCTGATCGCGCGTGCCGGAGTCCGGCAGGTCGGATGAGTGTAGGAGAATTGGCGTAGCCGCGCAAACTCAGAAATGCGGAAGCGCGGGGAGGCGTCGGCTTGCGGGGCATGCTGCGCAAACGCATCGGGCCATTGAGATTGCGGTATCCGAGCGGCGCGCCGCCCGCTCGTTGCCTTTCTAAGCCGGAACGATTAGCCATGGGCCTTGTCCCTCGCAACTGGAGGGCGAGGCTCCTGCCGAGCCGTCTCACGGGCGTCCGTAGTGCGCCTTATCTTAGCGGCATTGGGGTCAGGGCATTTTGGTTGGTGGCAGCGTATTGCATCGTCTGGTATCCGGAGTTCTTGGCCGTGGTACCGGACGTCCATGCGGCCGGACCCGTATTTCGAGTGGCCGTACGGGCTGTCCAGGAGCGGGTACCGGGTCTTTGCGGGCTCCCCGTTCAGGCGGATCGGGCCGGACCATGCCATGTCGATCGTGCCGACGCTGGGCGAGCGGTAGACCAGTCGCCCGTCCCGGCGCGAGGGGGTCGCTTCCCGAATCGCGGCGACGAAGGCGGGGAATGTGCCCCAATCCGTCTTTCGGCCGGCTTCGACGACCCATGCGTTGTGCGGTGCACGGCAAACCAGCTCGCGGCCGGCGTACTGGCCGGTCTGCCCGATTTCGTAGCCGTGTTCGGACCAGACCGCGACATAGGCGTTGCGTTTTCGGGCAAAAAGCCAAGGGTCGAGCTCGACGATTTCGTCGAAACGGTCGCGTTCGAGATAGCAGTGGGAGAGCCATCCGGTATCGTCGAACCGGCAGAGCAACACGGCCACGTTCTTTTCGGCGAAGACGCGTGGCAAGAACGCGTTTCCGGACCAGTAGTCGGGCCGGAGCCCGGATCCCTCCTGGGATGTGTCTGGGCAGGAGAAGAAAACGAGGGTTTGTTCCGGCAACGTGAGTTGGAAGACGTGGACCTGCGGGCTGCGCTCGCCGGGTCGATAGTCCTGGAGCGCGGAGAGCATGTAGTCGGGCGTGCGATAGACAATGAAGTTTGCGTCGTATTGTCGATGTCGCGAGCACGACACCTCAGGGTCCGTGGCGATATCCGCAAGCAGTCGCGGCGGTCGGTACTGGCTGGTGGCGAGCGGCACCGCCCCGTGCGCCCTGATGCCGAGGTGGCCGGTCCCGTAGAGCAACCAGTTGAGCTCCGCGCACCCGTCGTGTTCGGGCACCGTGAGCATACGCGCATAGACGCGCCCGTGCGTTGTGCCCAGGATGCCTTCGAACGAACCGGCGGCCAGGTGGAAGAAGCCGGTGGTGAGCACGGCGTGCGCGAGTTTTGCGAGCTGGCGAGTCTGCGGCGGGCAGAAGTCCAGGATATTCAGGACGCCCATCATCCAGACGGGATAGTAGGACGAGGAGTGCCATTCCCGGAATCCATAACGGAGTCGGTCCTGCAGCCATTTCTCCGCGAGTGTGCGGGCCTTCTCGAGATGCTGCGCGCCGGTCAGGCCGCTGTTCGAGAACGTCTTGTCGGGCCAGAGCGCGCCTGCCAGGAGCTCGGCGGCATGGAACAGCAGCTTATGGTTTTCGGTGCCGGTTACGAGGCAATCGTCGCCCGGTTCGTCGATCCAGTAACGGAACGCGAGGCAGGCCTCTGTGGCGCGCTCAACCAGCGCGGCGGGCAGTGCGTGGCGCTCTCTGTCCATCAAGAGCATTCGGAGCAGGGGCTGCAGATCGAAATCGGCACAGTCCCAGCGTTTATCGAGCTTGTCGCATGCCGCGAGGATCGGCTGTTCGTCAATTTCGTCGACGCGGTCGCTCGCGTAGCGGGCGAGCTGGCCCCAGAGATTTGGGTGGCCTGCGAAATAGTCGAGCACGGTGCGGACCCGTTCGGCATAGCGTTCGTAACCCGGCACAGCGCGGGTCGGTTTCACGATGGCGGCGTGAAAGCTGCGGCTGCCGAGCACGTCGCCGTGGGCCAGTACCCTGGTCTGCAATCGGATGGGCCCGGGTTTCGCGTCGGGGGCTGGGCCGAGGTCCACCTCCCGCACGGCCGGTTCGAGCGTCTGTTCGCCGAGCACCGTCTGTCCGCGCAGGGCGCGGCACTGGATTTGCACGTCTTCAGGGGGCGTGCCGCCGTCCGCCTGCATCCGCAGGGCTTCGTCGAGATGGTACGAGCCGCGAACGGGGTGTACGGAGTCCAGAATTTGTTCGATTTCCGCGCGACTCACGCCGTTGCGTGCGGGCGCGAGCGGGACGGAGACCGTGAGGTCCGCGGCCGGACACCTCACGAAGAGACCGCCCCTGGCGACGCGTCCCATACGGAACGCGCCGATTGTCACCGCGTTGGCCGTCGCGCGCAGGTCCAGTTCGACGTTTTGTATCGTTCGCGCGTGCCAGGAGTTGCCGGCCACCTCAAACCCGTGCGCGTACGACTGGTACCGGATCTCGCCGTCGACCGTCACGATGAGCTGGTTGTCCGACTGCACGTGGATCTCGAGAAGAAGCGGGCCGGCATTGGCGGGCGTGATGCGTGTGGTGAACAGTGCGCCGACCACCGTGTTCCACGGCGTATAGTTGCCCCATGCCATGATCGGCTCTTCCCGGAGCAGCAGGCGGAACGCCGCCTGCTCGCCCCAGAGCTTGACGCCGACGCCTTCGGCCGGGCGCAGCGAAGACAGGAGATGCTCGGCCTCGACAAGGTGTGCGCGAAAAACCTCTGTGCCCGTGGTGCTGGGAGCGTTCTGGGCCTCGAAAAACGAGCGGCCTGTTACGGAGTCCGAAACATCGTGGAAGAAGGGGCCGGCCATCAGCCAGGGCTGCAGCGGCCGGCCGGCGGCGACCGCCCTGGGGGCGAAAGCGTCCAAGCTCCTGTACGGTGTACCCGTTTCCCTGATGCCCATCCATCGGCTCCTGCGGACATCCTTAGCGTACCGGTCCACGGGCGACAAGTCCGAGAAGCCTTTGGCGTGCGGCAAAATACCTTCGGAGTGCGAGCGTGGGCCGCCCCTGTCCAATTGCCGCAGGGCGCCCCGTGCGTGACCCTGTCGTTCCGTGCCGCCGGCCATCAGTCCCGCCGGGGCGGACGGTGGCGCGGCCGGCTGCGCCGTCTGTGAGGGCGCGGGTGCGGATCTCGGACCAGCAATTCGGGGTCGGGATACGTGCAGCGGAGCGGCTCGCCGAGCAGTTCCTCGATTTCCGGGATGACAAACGACTCCTCCTCGCACGCGAACGAGATGGCGGTCCCGGTTGTCCCGATCCTGCCGGTTCTGCCGATCCGGTGCACATAGTCGACCGCTTGCGTGGGAAAATCGAAGTTGATCACGTGCGTGATATCCTCGACGTGCAGGCCGCGCGCCGCGACGTCGGTGGCCGCAATGACTTTGAGGGTGCCTTGGTGGAAGGCGTCGAGAATGCGCAGTCGTTTCTTCTGGTCAACGGCGCCGGAGAGCGCGGCGCATTCAAAGCCCCGTTCCCCAAGACTCGCGGCCAGGCGCCGGGCACGCTCGCGCCGGTTCGTGAAGATCAGCACGCGCCCGACAGCGTCCTGGCGCAGGATATTGCAGAGCAGTCTGAGCTTCTCGCGGACCGTCACGATGTAGACGATCTGTTGGACCGTCTCCACGGCCACTTTCTCCGGTTCGATCTCGATCACGACCGGATCAGGCATCCATTGCGCGGCCAACTTCATGACTTCCGGTGTGAGCGTCGCGCTGAACAGCAAGGTCTGCCGTTGCGTGCGGGACGGCATCGCATGCACAATCCGGCGCACATCCGGGATGAATCCCATGTCGAGCATGCGATCGGCTTCGTCGATCACGAGCACTTCGACGTGCCGCAGACTGACGACGCGCCGGCGTTCGAAGTCGAGCAGACGGCCCGGTGTTGCCACGAGCAGGTCGAGCGGTCGTGCGCGCAGGTCCTGCTCCTGTTTCGCGTAGTCCATTCCGCCGTAGACCGCGAGCGTTCGGAACGCGCCGTACTTCCCGATCGCCTCTGCATCGCGCGTGATCTGGATGACGAGCTCGCGGGTGGGCGCAATGACCAGTGCGCGCGGCCGTCCGTTCAGGCGTTTGTCGCGCAGTGGGTTGCGCAGCATATGCGTGAAGGCGCAGATCAGGAAGGCGGCGGTCTTGCCGGTCCCGGTCTGCGCGCGGCCGGCCACGTTTTTCGCGGCCAGGCAGGGCGGCAGAGCCGCGGCCTGGATCGGCGTGCAGTACTTGAAGTCCAGGTCCGCGATCGCGTGCATGAGCGGGTCGGGCAGTTCCAAATCGTGGAACCGGGTCTCGCCCTCTTTCCGTGCGACGACGAATTGCTGGACCGACCAGCCGTCGTCGTGGGGGGCGGCTTGCGGTGCGGAGTCGGCGGGCGCCTGTTCGCGGGGTTTGGGGCGTCTTCGGCGCCGTCTGCGGCGCTTCTTGGGTCGCGTGTCCTCGCCGGCGGTTGTGTCCGCGCCCGAACGGCTTTGGCTGGAACGGTCGCCGGTGGGCTTGTCCGTGGGGGACCGGCTCTGATCGGCGCGGTCTCCGGCTGGCCTGTTCGTGCCCGCACGGTTCTCGTCGGAACGACCTTCGCCGGGCCGCCAGATCTGCTCCGGCAGCGTGGCGCGGGCCGGTGTCTTGCGCGTCGCGGCCGTGGTGCTGGTTGTTGGGGTCTCTTTCGATTGCGCGCGGGCGTTGGGTTGCCGGCGGCGGCCCGCGCGGCGCAGTCGTTCGCCGACTTTTTTGAGTAGTCTAGTGACCATGCGTTCTCACTTTGTTGCGGAGCAGACCCGGATGTCCAACGTGATCCGCCCGATTCTTGAGCCGCCACCATAGCACATGCGCGGTTGAGGCAGAAGCCCGAAAACAGCTTAAAGACGGAACCGTGCGGCCCTTCAGCCACGTTCCCGCAGAAACTTGCGCAGGAACCGCGCGGTATGCGAACCCTTCTTTGTTTGCGCCACTTGTCCGGGCGTGCCCTTGGCGACGATCTGGCCGCCCAGCTCGCCGCCCTCGGGCCCGAGATCGATGATCCAATCCGCTTCTGCGATCACATCGAGGTTGTGTTCGATGATGGCGACGGTATTGCCCGCTTCAACGAGCCGGAGCAGCACACGCACGAGTTTTGCCACATCGGCCATGTGCAGACCGATCGTGGGCTCGTCCAGCAGATAGAGCGTGTGGTTTGCGTGCGCGGTGCCGGGCCGGGTTTTTGCGAGTTCGGTGACGAGTTTGATGCGCTGCGCCTCGCCGCCGCTGAGTGTGGGGCTCTGTTGTCCGAGCTTCAGGTATCCGAGCCCGACATCCTGGAGCAACTGCAGTGCGTAGTGAATGGACGCATGTGCCGCGAAGAAGAGGACGGCCTCGTCCACGCTCATGGCGAGCACTTCGCCGATGTTCTTGTTCTTGTACCGCACGTCGAGTGTTTCGCTCGAGAACCGTGTGCCGCCGCAGCTTTCGCAAGGCACGGAAACATCGGGCAGGAAGCTCATCTCGATGCGTTTGCGGCCTTGCCCCGCACAGGCATCGCAGCGTCCGCCGTGAACATTGAAGGAGAACCTGCTGGCGGCGTAGCCGCGCAGCCGCGCCTCTGTCGTGCCGGCGAACAGCCGCCGCACATCGTCCCAGAACCCGACGTAGGTCGCGGGGCACGAGCGCGGTGTCTTGCCGATCGGTGTCTGGTCCACCTCCAGCACACGGCGCACGTGTTCTGAGCCGAGAATGGCGCCGCACCCCTGTGGCGCGGCGGTCTCAGGCTTGCGCCGTTTGCGGCGTGCGGCGAGGATCCGGTGCAGATCCTTGAACAGCACATCGCGGACCAACGTACTCTTGCCGCTACCGCTCACGCCGGTGATGCAAACCAGCGCGCGGAGCGGGAAGTCGACCGTGATTCTGTTGAGGTTGTGCAGGTGTGCGCGCACAACGCGCAGGGACGGGGCGGCGGCCGGGCGTGCGGTGGGCCTGGCCCGCCGCTCGTTGCGCGGCGTGCACAGCGGATGGCGGAGCGGTTCGCGGAGCAGGCGCCCCGTGACCGAGCGCTTGCTGGCCATCACATTTGCGAGTGTGCCCTGCGCGACCAGGCGGCCGCCGTTCACGCCGCCGCCGGGCCCGAGATCGATCACGTGCTCGGCGTGGCGGATCGTTTCCTCGTCGTGTTCGACGACGATTACCGTGTTGCCTTTTGCCTCCAGTTCGCCAAGTGTTTTGAGCAGCATCCGGTTGTCCCGGGCGTGCAGCCCGATCGTCGGCTCATCGAGAATGTAGCTGACCCCGCGGAGATTGGAGCCGAGTTGAGAGGCGAGCCGGATCCGTTGCGCCTCGCCGCCGCTGAGCGTAGGCGCCGCGCGGTCGAGCGACAGATAGGGCAGCCCGACGGCGGAGAGGAACCGGAGTCGTGAGCAGAGTTCCGCGAGGATGTCACGCGCGATCCGTTCTTCGTGGCCACGCAGGCGCAGCGTCCGGAAACAGCGCTCGGCGTCGCGCACACACCGCGCCGTATAATCGGCGATCGTACCGTCGCGAAACCGTACGGCCAGTGCTTCGGGCCGGAGCCGGCGCCCGTGGCAGGCCGGGCACACGCGTTCGATCTTGTTCGCGGCGGGCCGCCACGCCTGTTCCTCGCCTGTCTGGTCCGCGTCGAAGCCGGCCAGCGCCAGGCCGGTCCCGTAGCAGCGCGGGCACCAGCCGTGTTTGGAGTTGAAAGAGAACAGGCGCGGGTCCAGCTCCTGAAAACTGCGTCCGCATTGACGGCATGCGCGCTTGGTCGAGTAGACCGCGGGCGCCTTGCGCGCACGGGATCCGGGGCCGGCCGGCAGCACGTAAGCGAGGCCGTTGCCGAAACTCAGCGCGGAGTCCAGGTGCCGGCGCAGTTCCTGCTCGCTGCGCGGAGCGACTTTGAACGTGCCGACGGGCAACTCGATATCGTGTTCCCGGTATCGGTCCAGCCGCGGCCACTGCGCGGTTGGGGTTCTTTCGCCGTCGACCCGCAGGTGCGCGAAGCCTTTTCGCGCGGCCCACTTCGCCAGCTCCGTATAGTAGCCCTTGCGCGAGACGATGAGCGGTGCGAGAAGCGAGACGGTCCGGTTGCGAAAGGTCCGCAGTATCGCCGCAACAATGGCGTCCGGTTCCTGCGCTTCGATGGGCACGTTGCAGGCGGGACAGAACTGGGTCCCGAGTTTGACGAAGAGCAGCCGGAGAAAATGGTAGATTTCGGTCACGGTCGCGACGGTGCTCTTTCGTCCGCCGCGGCTGGTTCGTTGCTCGATGGCAACAGTCGGCGGGATCCCGAAGATGGCGTCCACATCCGGGCGTGCGGCAGGCTGCACAAACTGTCGTGCGTATGCGTTGAGCGACTCGAGGTAGCGGCGTTGGCCTTCGGCAAAGAGGATGTCGAATGCGACCGTGCTCTTCCCACTCCCGCTGATGCCGGTGATGACCGTGAACTTGTTGTGCGGGATCCGCAAATCGACGTTCTTCAGGTTGTGTTCGCGCGCGTTGCGGACGCGGATCGCGCGGCCGTGCACGCGGCGGGCCTTTTTCTTCTTGCCGGCTCCCGCGCCGCTGGCGCCGGGCCGAGCTCGCCGCGTCTCACGTGCGGCCGCCGCGTAGCGGCGCAAGGCGGCGCCGGTATGGCTCTTGCGATGCCGTTGGATCTGGTCCGGCGTGCCTTCGCAGACCACACGCCCCCCGCCTTCTCCGCCCTCGGGGCCCAGATCGACAATCCAGTCCGCGGCACGGATGACATCGAGGTTGTGCTCAATCACGACAACCGAATGGCCTTGTTCCAACAGCTCGCGCAGGGCACTCAGAAGCGTGGCGATATCGTGGAAATGCAGGCCGGTCGTGGGTTCGTCGAACAGGAAGAGTGTCGGTTTCGCATGCCTGCTGCCGGGCCGGCTCTTCACGAGGTGCCCTGCGAGTTTCAGGCGCTGGGCTTCTCCGCCGCTGAGGGTTGGGACCGGTTGTCCGAGCCTCACGTAGCCGAGCCCGACGGCGAGCAGCGGTTCGAGCGTCCGGCTCACATCCGGGCTGTTCTCAAAGAACGCACGGGCCTCCGAGACGGTCATTTCGAGCACATCCGCAATGGATTTGCCTTCGAGCCGCACCTCCAGCACTTCGGCTCTGTAGCGCGTGCCGTCGCAATCGGGGCAGCGCAGATAGACATCGCTCAAGAACTGCATCTCGATGCGCTGGAACCCGTTCCCCGCACAGGCCGGGCAGCGCTTCCCGGAGTTGAAGCTGAACGCGCTTGCCGAATAGCGGCGTTCGCGTGAGAGCGGCAGGGCCGCAAAACGTTTGCGAATGGGGTCCAGCGCCTTGACATAGCTGGCCGGGTTCGAGCGGGTGGTCTTGCCAATAGGCGATTGGTCAACGAGCACGACTTCGCCAAGCTGTTCGTGGCCGACGATCGCGCGATGCTTGCCCGGCAACCCAGCGGGATGGCGCTTCAGGCTGCGCAACGCGTTGTAACAGACGTCGTGCACGAGCGTGGATTTGCCGGACCCGCTCACACCGGTGATACAGACCAGCCGGTTCAGCGGGATGCGTACGTCGATTTCCTTCAGATTGTGTTGCGCGGCACCGAGAATTTCGAGGCAGGCGGCGGAGCGCGAATCTGCCGCATCCTTTCGAGGCGCCGCCGCAACGCGGCGCCGGCCTGTCAGGTAGGCGGCCGTGAGGGAACGCTTGTTGCGGAGCAGGCGGGCGCGGCTGCCGAAGAACACAATCTTGCCGCCGCGCTCGCCCGGGCCCGGCCCCAGGTCGAGCACGCGGTCGGCGGCGCGAATCACTTCCGGGTCGTGCTCCACGACCAGCAGTGTGTTGCCCGCGTCGCGCAATCGATGCAGCACCTTGACCAGCCGCTTGATGTCGCGGGAGTGCAATCCGATACTGGGCTCGTCGAGCACGAACAGCGTATCGACCAGTGAGGTGCCCAGCGCCGTGGTCAGGTTGATGCGTTGGACCTCGCCGCCGCTGAGCGTTCTGGACTGGCGGTCGAGTCTCAGGTAGCCGAGCCCCACGTCCAGAAGATAACGTAATCGGGAGCGGATCTCGTTGAGCAACAGTTCGGTGGCCTGGTCGAGCGGGGCCGGCAGCGCCAGCTTGGCGAAGAATGCGTCACATCGCTTGATCGGCAGCAACATCACCTCGTGAATGTTCAGGCCGCGACCCGGCCCGAGCCGCCACAGGAGCGCTTCGGGTTTCAGCCGCGCGCCGTGGCAGGCGGGGCAGGGGTGGTAGGCCCTGTATCGCGAGAGCAACACGCGGATGTGCATGCGGTACGCCTTCGTTTCCAGCCAGTCAAAGAAACGCTTCGCGCCATACCACAGTCCGTCTTCCCATGCGCCCTCGCCTTCGAGCACCCAACGCTGGTGTTCCGCCGAGAGTTCGGTCCAGGGCAGATCGCAGGGAATCCCGCGTTTGCGCGCAAACCGCAACAGGTCCGCCTGGCACTCGCGGTAGCTTTCGGTCTGCCACGGCTTCACGGCGCCCGCCGCGAGCGTCTTTGTCTCGTCCGGTACGACAAGCCGGTAATCGATCCCGATCACGCGCCCGAACCCGCGGCACGTTTCGCATGCGCCGAGCGGCGAATTGAACGAGAACATGCTGGGCGCCGGCTCGCGGTAATGCACGTCGCAGTCGGCGCAATGTAGATCGGTCGAAAACCTGCGCGGCGCGCGCGCCTGTCGTCGTGCATCGAGCCGATAGACGGTGAGCCGGCCGTGTCCGTGTTTGAAGGCGGCCTCGAGATCTTCGACGACACGCGTGCGTCGGGCCGGCGAGAACACGACGCGATCCTGGACGACTTCGAGCGCGCCACGCCGCCTGGCGTGGATCCGGTCGTACCCGCGTTTGGCGAGCAGGTCACGCACTTCGCGCTCGGAGAAGTTCTCCGGGATAGCGACGGGAAACGTGATTTGCAGGGTGGTCGGTTCCGGGCGATTCGCACGGCGCGCCCGGCTCTTGCGCTGCCGCCCGTCGTGGTACAGGGCGCGGAGTGCGCGCCACACGGATTCCGGTGTGTCACGCCGGACCGGTCTGTCGCAGCCGCGGCAATAGAGTCGGGCCGCGCGCGCGAAGAGCAATTTGAGGTGATCGTTCAGCTCGGTCATCGTGCCGACGGTCGAACGGGAGGTCCGGACCGGGTTGGTCTGGTCAATGGCGATCGCCGGGGGGATCCCGTCGATGCGCTCGACGCTCGGCTTGTCCATACGGTCCAGGAATTGGCGCGCGTAGGGCGAGAAGGTCTCCACGTAGCGACGTTGTCCCTCGGCGTAGAGTGTGTCAAAAGCCAGCGACGATTTGCCCGAGCCGCTCACCCCGGTCACGACGGTCAGTTCGTTGAGCGGGATGCGCAGGGCCAGGTTCTTCAGGTTGTTCTGGCGTGCGCCGTGGATTTCTATGAAGCCGTTTGACACGTGTGTCCTGCTACGATTCAGTGGCCGGAGCAAGAAGGTGCACTGTCCCTCTGTCGCATCAATGCGTCCACATGACCACCGGCCGGCCGGCGCTCGACTCCCGTCGCTCGCGAGCATGCCGGCCTCCTTTGATTGGTGTTATTCCAGAAAGGCGCGGTCCCAGTCTTTCCACACCGGATCATAGCCGGCCTGTGCGATGGCGTGCGCCACTTCGGCGGCCGGTCGTTTATCGTGCACGTCGAATTGGCCGGTGGCTGCTTCGCCGAGCACGTAGCCGCCGGGCGCCGTGCGGCTCCCGGCGCTGAAGCGGGTTGCCACACCGAGCCGCAGAATGTGGTCCCGCAGCTCACCCGGTTCCCGGGTGGAGACGACGAGCTCCGCGTCCGGAAACACAAGCCTGAGCGCGAGCATCATATGGACCAGGTCTCTGTCGGAGACGGGCAGCGGCGTCGCGAACCCGCCCGCGGCCGGGCAAAGCCGGGGCAAGCTGAACGCGATGCGCGCACGCCAGTAGTGTTTCATGAGCCAAGCTGCGTGCAACCCGAGCGCACAGGCTTCCCGCCGCCAATCGGAGAGGCCCAGCAGCGCGCCGAGCCCGATGGAGCGCATGCCCGCGTCTGCGCCGGCTTCGATCGCGCGCAGGCGCGCGGCAAAATCGCTTTTCAGGCCGGCAGGATGCATCCGGGCATATTGCGCCGGGTCATAGGTTTCCTGATACAGGACGAGCCCGTCGCATCCGGCCTCGACCAGTCGGCGATACCGTGGCGCGTCCATCTGGTAGACTTCGACGGAGACGGACGCGAACCTGCGGTGTGCGAGGCTGACGGCCTCGAGCAATCGTTCGATCGGGACTTCTCGAGGATGATCTCCGCAGACGAGCAGCAGATGTTCGAACCCCTGGGCTCGAAGCGCCTCCATTTCGGCGGCAACCTCGTCTGCCGTCAGCGTGCGGCGCTGAATTCGGTTCTCACGGCTGAACCCGCAGTAGAGACACGAGCTTGCGCAGTAGTTCGACAGATAGAGCGGCACGTAGAGTGCGATCGCGCGGCCGAACCGCTGCAGGGTGAGCGCGCGTGCACGCTGCGCCATCGGTTCGAGCAACGCGTCCGCTGCCGGCGCCAGCAGGATCGGCAGGTCGTCGGCCGTCGCCGGTTCGCCTTGCAGCACACGGTGCACTTGCTCGGGCGCAACGGTGTCCAAACGCGCCTGCAGCGCTGACCAGGAGCCGGTGTCGTATTGTTGGCTGAAGTCTGTCATGCGTCCATTCGCGCGGAACGGGCGGGCGAGAGTCGTCTCGAACCGCCCGGATCATTGCCTAGCCCTCGCGGCGCAGGAATCCGGTGAGCGGGCTGCTGGCCTCTGCCCGCGGGCCGTCCCGAAGCACGCGACCCGCTCGTGCCAGGTGCGCCCTGCGTCCCGCGGTCACGGCCCCGGCAAAAGCGCGGCCCATGGCGACGGGGTCGCCGGCCGTGGCCAACGCGGTATTCACGAGCACGCCGCCGGCCCCGAGTTCCATCGCCAGACACGCGTCGCTTGGCCGGCCGAGCCCGGCATCGACAATGACCGGGACATTCGCCTGTTCGATAATGATTTGCACCTGGTCCCGGGTCCGGAGCCCGCGGTTCGAGCCGATCGGCGCACCGAGCGGCATGAGCGTCGCGGCTCCGGCCTCTTCCAGTCTTCGCGCGAGGACTGGATCCGCATTCATGTAGGGCAGCACGACGAACCCGTCCTCGATAAGCCGCTTCGCCGCCGCGAGTGTCTCGATCGGGTCCGGGAGCAACGTGGCGGGGTCCGGGGTTACCTCGAGCTTGACCCAGTTGTGGCCCGCCATGTTTCTTGCCAGCCGCGCCAGGCGCACGGCCTCTTCGGCGTCGCGCGCACCGCTGGTGTTCGGGAGCAGGAGCTGCTGTTCGGGGTCGACGGCGTTGAGCAGCGGATCGTTCGCCGCCGCCAGATCGACGCGGCGCAGCGCAACGGTTACGATCTGGCTGCGAGCCGATGCGATCGTCGCGCGCAGGATTTCCGCCGTCGCGAACTTGCCGGTCCCGATCAACAACCTGCTCTCGAACGAGCGGTTTGCGATGCGCAGGCTGTCCTGCCCGTTCTCGGCTGATGTGTCGGATTCGTCCATGACGTACAGGTCACTCCTCTCAAGACAACCTTGTCCCGCCGTCGCTCTGCGAGCTGTGGCGGGGACGCCGTAAACCGCGTCCCGCCGCCGCCCTTCGGGCTATGGCGCGGCAGGCGCAAACCTTGTCGTAAGCTCTCTTTATCGTTTCGGGTCCGGCAACCGCGCCCGATGTTGAGCTCCTTGGAAAACAGCGTTCTCAACGCGGCTCGGCAGGAGCCTCCCTGCTTCGTGCTTCGCTCACGCTCGCGGCTACGAAGGGCTCGGCTCACCCGCCGCCGACGAACCGGACGATTTCCACGGTCGCGTTCGGCGGCACGTCGGTTTCCGCGTACGCTTCGCGTCGGACGAACGTGCCGTTCATCTCGACGGCGACACCCTTGTATTGTTCGAGCCCGAGCGCAGAGACCAAGGCGGCCACCGTCGCGCATGCGTCGATCTCGCGTGTCTCTCCGTTGACTCGGATTTCCATCCGGTCCTCCATCTCCCCTTGCGTCGGGCGAGCGGCCGTCGCTCTTACGCTTGCGGCGCCTGGGGCGGCGGGGTTTTGATCGTGTCGCCGGGCACAGGCAACCCGAGGAGAAGCCGCAACACGGCGTTCGCCTGGATTCCCGCGCAGATGGTGACACGCGGCGACATCAGGCCGCGGCCCGGCCGAGCACCCGTCACGGTGTCGCCGGCGACCAACACGTTGTCGAACAGCCGGTTCAGCCGCAGATCGTTCGAGCAGCCGTAGCCGGCGAGTCCCGAAGCGAGCACCCAGTGCACGTTGGACATCGCTGTGCGCGCACAGCCCAGTGCCATGGTCTTGGCCTCCGGTTCGTCGAAACACTCGACCATGACGTGGACGCCGGCAAAAACCCGGGGGATGTTCTCCTCCGTCAACCGCACGCAGTGCCGGTCGATGCAGACATACGGATTGATCCGCGCCAGCGTGGCCGCGAGCGCGTCCACCTTTCGTTCCCCGATCTGATCGATGAAGTACTGTTGCCGGTTCAGGTTGCTGGGCTCGACCAGGTCGAAGTCCGCGAGGATCAGCCTGCCGACGCCGAGCCTGGCCAGACAGCATGCAACGTTCGAGCCGAGCCCGCCAAGGCCCGCGATCCCGATTACGGCCGTACGAACACGTTCATATACGCTTGGGGTGTGGCGCGCGACGAGCAGGGCTTGCAGTTCCTTGGCGCTCGGCTTCACGCCGCGCTGGATCAGCACCACGCGGTCGCCGTCGTCGATTTCGTAGTCGGCGTTCACCGTGGCGCCGTTGACGATGAGGATGTCCGCCCCGGCCGCGTGCACATCGCGCAGCGCGCCGACGGTCGTGCCTTCCGCCCAGCGCACTTTTCTCTCGTTCACCCTGATACTCAATGCGGTCCCTCCGCCAGCATTACCTGGATCAGGTTCTTCGGGTCTGCTCTCAGTCCCCGGAGGGGACACCCCGTCGCGCGCCAGACAATATCCCGCGAGCTCCCGTTGTGTCAAGCGCAGCGGAATAGGCTCGAATTCCGCACGCGAGACGCGTAGACTCGGGCAAGAAGACGCCGTTTCTTTGCAGGGATGGTTCTGCGCGTGCGGCTTGCCCGAAACCGTGAAAAGGAGCAGGAACCACGGCTGAACACGAACGGACACGAATCTGATATTTCATTCGTGTGAATTCGTTTTTGTTCGTGGTTCAAACCTCTATTGGCAAGGGGGGAACCAATGGCATCCGACAGACTCCGGCAAGTGCGTGTGCTGATCAACCCGAAGTCGGGCTTCAGCCCGTCGTTCGGCTCGGTGCAGCGTGCACTGCAGTCGCATTGGGATGTGCCGGGCATCGAACTGACCTACCAGGTCAGCAAGAGCGCGAAGGATGGCGGGGCGAAAGCGCGCCGTGCGGCCGAACAGGGCGTGGACACCGTGCTGGTTGTGGGCGGCGACGGCATGGTCAACAGCATCGGCAGCGTGCTGATCGGGACCGATACCGTGTTGGGCGTGATTCCGACGGGCAGCGGCAACGGGTTCGCGCGGCATTTCGGGATCCCGCTTTCCCCGGAAAACGCGGCCCGCGCGCTGATCGGGGGCACGCCGCGGCGGATCGATGTGGGCGTTGTGAACGGCCATCCGTTCTTCGTGACGTGCAGTATGGCGTGGGATGCCGCGATCGTGCGATCCTTTGAGCGCTCTCCGTTTCGCGGGATTGTGCCCTACATCTTTGCCGGCGCCTACGAGTTTCTGGAGTACACGCCGCAACCGATCGATGTCGTGATAGACTCCGGGCGACGCCTGGTTTTCGCCGACCCTCTTGTGTTTACCGTCGCGAACCTGACGCAGTACGGGGGCGGCGCGCGGATTGCGCCGAACGCCTGCGAAGACGACGGCGCGCTGGAACTCGTGGTGGCGTTGCATCAGGATGTGGCGCGGCTGCTGGGCAACATCACGCGGCTGTTTGACGGCACCATCAACGATTTGCCGGAAGTGGTCTCGCATCGGTTCCGGCGTTTGGCGGTGCATCGCGAACGGACCGCGCCGATCCAGGTGGACGGCGAGCTGCTCGAGGTACCGGCCGATTTCGCGGTGCACGTTCACCACAAAGGCTTGCAGGTGCTGCTGCCCGCCGGGAAAAAGTGATCGGTGATCAGTAATCAGAGATCCGTTTTCTGGGGGCGGGCGGCAGGACGTTTCTCTGCAGCTTCGGTGAACTCCCAGGGATAGTGCGGAGACAGTTCCTCGAGCCGGTTCTGGATCAGTCGTATCTCGTCGTCAACCTCCGTCTTGGCGCGGTTCTGGATCATCGCAATCTGGTTGGCATCGAGGCCTTCCAGGAAGTGCAGATCGAAAACGTCCCGCTCTGATTCCGCCCACGTCGCGGCGATATCGCGCAAGTTCTGGATCAGTTCCTTGCGTTCCAAGGCCTTGTCCGGACTGTCCGCGGGATCGGTCTCGCCTTGAACCTCGCGTGTGGCAAGGTCGGGTTCCAACTGCTGCTGAATCGCGTCGATCGGTTGGATGACCGTCTTGACATTATCCTGGAACGTGCGCTCCGCGCGCTCGATGGGAAAGGTCCTCGTCTTCTGGTACGCGACACGGCTGCATTGTGCTTCGAACTCGTCCCGGGCCAGAGCGTAGATCCAGGCCTGGTACGTCATGCCGGGCGGCTTGCTGTTGGGCGCGGCGAGCGCGCGGCGCGCCACTTCGTCGACAATGGCGCGGGTGTCGATCACACCGCGCGGGATTTCGTCGCCGCGCTCCACGTGTTCGACCTGCCGGAAAATGTATTTGCGGAGCCGATCGTAGTGCCGGTTGAGCAGATCGGAAATGACATCCGTCGCGTTCTGCGGCCCCATCCCGGCCTCCGCCGGGGCGGGCTCGAAGGCCGTCTCCTCTCGGGGGGCCGTGGCATGCCGCTGCGCCGCACGGCGGCGGGAAGACTCCTTGCGGATGTGCGCCTTGGCCGCTTCCAGCTCTCGCATCAGTGCCTTGACCCCCTTGTCGACCGCCGCGATCGCGTCGCGACCGGTCTTCTGGCTTTTCAGGACGTGCGCGGGCAGACGAAGGACGAGAATGCTCTTGACCTCGGGCTTCCGCGGGAGTTTCTCCAGCGCAATGTGCAGGTAGCACGCGTGCTGCGAGAAGCCCGCGAGATGCCGCTCGAGTTTCGAGATCTTCTGTCTGATCTTGTCGCCAAGCTGTTCGCTTGACGGCAGATTCTTGTATACCAGGTTCCATCCTATAGGCATCGTTTCTGACCTTCCTGCGGCTTTGTTGTTGTGTCGGCACGCCCAGCAGCCTCGCGAACCGACGATCGCAAGGAGCATACCACAAATGCGTGGAATGTGGAGCCTTTTCTGACGGCCTCACCTGCCGATCCCGATCACGACACGAAATCCCACGTTGCTGAACCGGCTGTGCGGCGGACTGCCGTTCTCGAATTCGATCGCGAGCAGCGCCTCCTGCGCGTCACGCCACGATGCGCCTTTGAGCATACGATGGTTTTTCGAGGAGCGGTAGCTGTTGTAGCACCATTCCCAGACGTTACCCGCCACGCCGAACAGGCCCCATTCGTTATCGCCGCTCTGCGCAACCGGCGCGCTGAACTCGAAGTCGTCGTGATAGCCGTCGATCGCGCCGAAGTTCGCGTGCCCATTCGGCGGCCACGCGTCGCCCCAGGCAAACCTTCTGTTCAGGCCGCAGGCCGCGAATGTCGTCCATTCCCGGCCGGTCGGCAAGCGGAAGTGGTAGTGCGGGGGTAGCGATTGCGCGAGTTGTTTGTCGAGCCATCGGCAGTACCGCACCGCATCATACCATCGGACATAGACCACGGGCTGGCGGCGCGCGTTGAGTTGCTTGGCCCGGCTCCACAGCGGTCGCCAGCGGGCGTACTGCCCGTTGGTCACTTCGTGTTTCCCGACCCACATCCGCATGGCTTCAATCCACAGGAACGCGATCTGCTCATCGGCGCAGAGCGAGACGGTGGCCGGCTCTCCGATCGTGAAAGGGGCCTGGTCCGGGAGCTTGGGCTCGGGACTCGGCGTCTGTCCGTGGCGCGCGGCCGGGCCTGCTTCGCGCGAGCAGCCGGCGCCCAGTGCGACGAGCGAGATCAGGAGCATCGTTGACAGGCCTGTGTTCATGGGGTACCGCAAAGATAACGCAGGCAGGGGAGGCGGGCAACGGAAGAATCGGCCCAAATTCGCGGGGTCCGGATTTGGGGACGGCGGATGGTGTTGGGCGGACGGTGGACGGCGGCAGGCAAAACGGAACGTGACAGGCTGGGCGGCATGCCGCAAGATGCAGGGCGCGCTATGAAATCGAGCTGGGTAGAAATTGATCTGGACGGACTGGAGTCGAATCTGCGCGCATTGCGTTCGGCGCTGAGCGCGGGCGCAGAGGCGATTCTGGTGGTCAAGTCCGATGCGTACGGGCACGGGCTTGTCCCGGTCTCGGGCCGGGCATGGCGTTGCGGCGTGCGCTGGTTCGCGGTGGCGCATTTGAACAGCGCGTTGCGTTTGCGAGAGGCGCTGCCGGAAGCGGGCATCCTTGTGCTCAGTCCGATCGAGCCCGGCGACGTTCGCGTGGCCGCGCAACAGGGGATCACGCCCATCGTGGTCGACGGTGCGCATGCCGCCCGGCTTTCGGAGGCCGGGGAAGCGGCCGGCTTGCGGCTGCCTTGCCACGTGAAGGTGGATACGGGCATGGGCCGTCTCGGGTTCGCTTGGGATTCGATCGCGCGTTCGATCGTGACGTTGCGCGCGGCGGCCGGGCTGCAGATCGACGGGATGCTCACGCATCTGGCCTCCGCCGCGCCGGGGAACCGCGGGTTCGCGATCGAACAGGTGCGGCGGTTCCGAAACTGCCTCGCGAAATGCCGGGCGGCCGGCGTGCAGATCCCGTTCAGCCACGTGAGCAACAGCGGCGGGTTCCTGTGCGAGCCGGGCTGGGATTTCGATGCGGCGCGCGTCGGGATCCTCGCCTATGGCTACGGAGCCAAGGGCAACGTACGCGTGTTGACCGAGCCGTTCCTGCATTGGAAAGCGACGGTGGTGCAGGTCAAACACGTGGCGGCCGGGTTCCCGGTCGGCTACGACAGCACCTATTTCGCTCCGTGTCCCACCCAGATTGCGACCGTGAACGTGGGCTATGCGGACGGCTACCCGCGCGTGCTGAGCAACAAGGGCGAGGTCTTGATCCGAGGACACAGGCGCAGGATCGCGGGGCGGGTCACGATGAACCTTATCACGGTCGACGCCGGACCGCGGGGCGACGTGTGCGAGGGGGACGAAGTCGTTCTGCTCGGGCGCCAGGGCACCGCCTCGATCGGGGCGGACGAGCTTGCCGCCGGGTGCCACACGATTTCATACGAAATCCTGACCGGTATCAGTCCTTTGCTGGAACGGCGCGTGATGCGCGAATGAAGCGAGCAGGCCGGAGGCGATGACTTGCCGCAAGTCGGGTCACTCGGCGGCGGACCCCGTTTGCGCCTGTGCCTGCTCCCGTTCGGCTTCCAGCTCTGCTTCAAACAGCGGCAGCGCGGTTTCCCATCGGTCCAGCAACCTTCGGTCAACGGTGAGTTGATGGATACTGAGCCGCAGCTCCTCGGCTTCCGCGCCCGCTGCGCTCCGCGCGCGGGCCTCCAGCTCCCTGCGTTCGCGGTCGATGCGCCGTTGCCGGATCCGGAGGATCAGATGCTTGACGGCTTCCTGCTCGGAGAACTCGTCGCCCTGCACGCGGGCGGGCGCCATTTGGAGCCCGGCCGCGAACGTGGAGAGCCGGCCCTCTTCGTCATCGTGCTCCGTGATGACCGAGGTGAACTCGCGCCCGTCACGGAAAGCGAGGATCGCGCACTCGATCGTGGCCCTGCATTGCGGGTCGCCGAGCTCTTCGAGCGGCAGGAATCTCTCCACAAACGTGCCGAGCGTCGGGTTGCCTACGATGTGTTCGGCCAAGGCCAGCTCTTCCTTGGGGCGTGGCGCCGCGACGGTGCGCGCGACTTCCTGCTGCACGCGGGAGGGGCTGCGCTTGAGCATTCTGCGCATGTCTCGGATGCGGTCGAGCGGGATGTTGAGTCGGCGTGCCGCGCGCTCGAGCAGATCCTCCTGCTGCGCGACGTCGTGCGAGCGCGATATCGTGTCGAGCACGGCGCGCGTCACGCGCATGAGGCCCACCTCGCTGCGGATGTCTTCGCGTTGCGTCAGTATGTCGATCTGGAAATCCAATGCGCTCTTCGCGCCTTCCAGCAGCGCGCCGAACGCGGCGGCGCCGTTTGCGCGCAGAAAGGAGTCCGGGTCCTCTTTCGCGGGCAGCGCGGCGACCTGAACGGCGAGTCCGGCAGCGATCAACACTTCCGCCGCGCGGATTGCCGCGTCTTGGCCGGCGGTGTCGCCGTCGAAAATGAGCCGAACACTGTCGGCATAGCGGCGCAGGATTCTTGCCTGGTCCTCGGTTGTGGCGGTGCCTTGCGGTGCGACGGCAGTGGGGAACCCTTCCTGGTGGCAGCGAATGACGTCGATCTGGCCTTCGCAGACAATGACTTCGTGCGCTTCCAGAATCTGCCTGCGTGCCTTGTCCAGCCCGTAGAGCAGGCGGCCTTTGCGGAACAACGGGGTCTCCGGACTGTTGACGTATTTTGCCGTCTTGGCTTCGCTGTCCAGCACGCGGCCGCTGAAGCCGACAACGCGATTCTGCTCGTCCCTGATCGGGAACATGAGGCGGTGACGGAATCTGTCGTAGTGGCTGGACGCGCCGGAGCGACCCTCGGATTGGATGACGAGCCCGCACAGTTCCATCTGCTTGGCCGAGTAGCCGTGCTTGCGCGCCCACGTCAGAAGCGTGTCCCAGCGGTCGGGCGCATAGCCGAGCAAGAAGGCTTCGACGGTCTCGGTGCCGATCGCGCGCTGCTTGAGATAGTCGCGCGCCACGGCGGCGTCCGGGCTGCGCATGAGCATCTTGTGATAGTCGGCGGCCACGCGCGCGTGGATCTCGTAGAGCACATCTTTACGCGGCCCCTTGTCTTCCGATCCGCGCTCGAGCACGATCGGGACGCCCGCGCGATCGGCAAGCATGCGTACGGCCGTGACGAAATCGACGCCTTCGTACTGCATCATGAACTTGAACGCATCGCCGCCGGCGCCGCACCCGAAGCAGTGGAAGATTTGACGCTGCGGGTGTACGAAGAACGAGGGCGTCTTTTCCTTGTGGAAGGGGCACAGCGCACGGAATCTGGAGCCGGCGCGCTTCAGCTCGATGTAGGAACCGATCAGTTCGACAATGTCGTTCTTCAGGCGGATGTCCTCCAAGACATTCTTCGGGATGATCGGCATGCGTGCTCCTTGCCGCTCAGCGCTGCCGCACGCGGCGGCGCAGCCATTGTCGAGCCCGGCTCGCGTAGTGACCCGAGGGGGCAAGCGCGAGGTACTGCTCAAAATGGGGACGTGCGGCGTTCGGGGCGCGTTTGTCTTCCGCGTGAATCTGGCCCAGCGCGAAGTGGGCGTTGGCGTAGCCCGGCTGCATGCGCAGCAGGAGTTCGAGCTGGCGGATCGCCAGATCATATTCACGCAGGCTGCGGTAGACGAGCGCGAGATTGTAATGCGCGTCGCTGTTCTTCGGCTCGAGCCGGAGCGCGGCAAGATAGGCGTCCCGCGCCTGCGTCAGTTCCCGGCGTGCGCCGTGGACGGTGCCCAGGTTGTAGAAGGCCCGGGCGAACGCGGGGTCGAACTCTACGGCACGGCGGTAGTAGCGGATGGCATCGGCGTAGCGGCGCTGTTGCTGGCTGAGCTGGCCGCGGTTGAAATTGTCTACCGCCGCGCGTTGGTTCTGGACCGACGGCGTGCGCCGCACGACGGCTTCGGGCGGCACGACGGTCTTCTCTGTGAGTGTGTCGATGCGACGCCGTGCCGTCTGCGCGTCGGCTGTGCGTGGAAAACGCCGCGCGTATTCCGCGTAAGCGTCGGCCGCGCGCCGGCGGTTGCCCAGGTGTCTGTCGTACAGCTCCGCGAGCAGCCAGAGCAGCGCGGCGCTGTCCGGATGCTTTTTCGTCGCCGCTTTCAACGTGATCAGGGCGCGATCATATTCTTGTCTGCGGATGGCTTCCCGGGCGGTGCCAAGCTCGGGGGGCGGCGCCGGTTGGGCGCGCGGCCTCGGCGTCGGCTGCGGCGGAGGCGTGCGCGCGACGCGGCGCGGTGGCCGTTCCGGCTCCTGCTCGGGCGGCTTGCGGGGCGCCGGCGACGGGGACGGGGAGGGCGCTTGAGCGGCTGGGGGCGTAGGCCCGGCCGTGTCGGTGCCGGGCGGTCCCGCGTCCGCGTCGGTTGCCGCGGTTGCGGGGGCCGGCTCGCGCAGGGCCTCGAGCGCCAGGCGCGCCGCGCGATCTCGCTCGCCGTCGGGCGCGACCTGCAGGTAACGCTCGAACAGCCGCCTCGCGGTGGGCTTGCCGTCCGCAACCGCGTCCCGGCAGATGACCGCCAGGTTGTAAAGGGCGGGCGGGTAGTCCGGCTGCGTCCCGAGCGCCTTCTCGAGCAGGCGCACCGCCTCGGGAACGTTGCTCCGGCGGAATTCCGCGCGGGCCAGCGCCGTCAGAATCTCCACGTTCTCCGGCGCGCGCTCCCGGGCCCGCCGCAACGCGGTCCGGGCAGGCTCCCATTCTTCATGCAGACCGTGCAGGTGCGCCACGTACTGCAGCGGGCGCGGGTCCTCCGCGGCCAGGGTCGCGGCCGTCTCCAGCAACTCCAGCGCGCGCGCCGTCTCGTCCGTGTGCGTCAATACGACGCCGAGGTTGTACGCGGCGTCGAACAGGTCCGGCGCCAGACGATGGCTGCTCTCGAATGCGCTGCGTGCTTCTTCCAGAAGATTCAGCTCCCAGTAGATCAAGCCGAGGTGGTTCCGGACGACCGCGTCCGCGGGCCGCGCGCGCGCGGCCCGTTCCAGGAAGCGGCGGGCCCGTACGATGTTGCCGCGTTCCAGTTCCTTGAGTCCGCGGCGAAAATCCGGTTCGCCGGGCTCCCGGCCGCAGCCGGCCGCGAGCAGCAGGGCTGCGGCGCAGACCGCGACAGCGGCCGCCCGGCGGCGTGTCACGACTGAGAAGAACATGCGGGCGCTTTGCATTGGTCCGGATCCCTGGCTCGTTGGGAATCAAGTATACGCCGTGTGCCGGCAACGTCAAGCGGCAGCCCCAAATCGGAGCCGATTGCGCTGCAGAGAAAAGGCAAGCGGGGCGGGCTCGGAGTGAGGGCGCGATTTCGGCCTTGCCCCAGGCAGGGGAGCAGAACGTTCGGGTTTGGCGGCAGAGGCGTGGGGCAGAGAGAAAAAGACTGGGAGGATCCACGGAGGGCAGAACGATTCCCGCGCTGCCCGGGGCAGTTCGCGAGAAAGTTCGCGACGAAGTTTGCAACTCCTATCGCTCACAGCGCAATCGGCTCGCCAAATCGGCCCTGATTTGGGACGGTGCAAGTCGGCCCCTTCGTCGGCCCCTTCGTCGCCCCCTCCGTCGGAACCTCCGTCGCTGAGGCTATGGCGGACAAGACGGAGGCCATGCCATTCACGATACAGCACGCACGATCCCGATTCTCAGATACGGCCCTCGCGCGCGGCGGTGATGTAGTTCATCCCGAAACTGTCTTCGCCGAGCAGCAATGCTTTCGCGATCCGGAACGGTTCCGAATCGGTGTCGAGGCTGTTGAGCGTCTCGACATTGACCTGCAGCGGGTCGACGATGCCGCCGTCGGCGCCCGCCTCCACGGCGAGGTAGGAGAAGGTCTGGTTGATGAGTTTGCGGTTCGGCATGCCGAACGAGACGTTGCTGAGCCCCGCGACGATATGGATTTCGGCGCCGTACCTCTCGCGTATGGCGGAGACGGCGGCAAGGAACGACTTGCCGTTGTTCCCGTCGACGGAGATGGGGAAGACGAGCGGGTCGATATGGATATCGCCGAGCGCGAGACCTGCATCGGTCAGACGTTGAACCAGCGGGTCCAGGTTCGCGAGCCGTTCTTCGACGGTGTTGGGCAGGCCTGTTTCGCCGGCTGCCGAAGCGATTACGACCGCCTTGGCCTGGGTCGCGACCTCAATGGCGTCCAACCGCTCGAGTGAGACCGAGTTGAGCATCGGCCGGCCGCGCGCGGGATCGCAGGCGGCGATGCCTGCCTTGAGGATATCGGTGTTGGACGAGTCGATGCTCAACGGGACCTCGACAGATTTCTGGACCAGCGGCACGACCCATTCGACGAGAGCGACACGTTCCGACACGTCCGTGCTGTACTCGTCCACGTTCACGTCCAGATAGGTGGCGCCCGCCGCCGCCTGCGCCTTGGCCAGGCTCTGGAGATAGTCGATCCCGGCGGCCTTGCCCGCATCGTCGCCGTGCAGGCCCTGATGCATCGCGACCGCGCAGTGTTTGACCTTGCCTGCCTCCCAGTCGGCGGTGCCGACGAACGAGTCAGGAATGCGGAGCTGCCGGGGCCGGCCCTCGGATTCGTAGTGAATCGCGTGCGTGCCGTCAGGCGACTCCTTTACGTATTTGCCGCCGACCTTGTGTATTCGCGTGCAATGAATGTTCTCGCCGACTCCGATGAAACCGGATAGCTGCATGGACGCGCTCCTCCCTGCTGTGCGTTGCTGGTGGCAAGGGCCGGATCTTCTCGCAGGCCCGCGAACCGCGTCAACCGAAAAATGAGCAGTGTGCCGAGGTGTTCTGGTCGGAGCCCGCTCGATTCGCGCGCGTGCACGTGTTGCACGCCGCCGTTGTTAATAACCCGCGCCTGGCCTGTGAATAACACCGCGTACGCGGTGTTCTCCGGTATTGACTTATGGGCGAGCGCCCTGTACAATCCCTCGAAAAAACAAGGGTTTTCGCAGGAATGACACGCAGCGGGCACGTCCACATCTTGTGGGCAGCCCGGAAAGGCGGGGTCTGGGCATGGCTGTCAGGAGCCTGTAAATGAGTTACTACAGAGTGTTGGGGTTGGAGCGGGAGCCGTTTTCGACGAGTCCGGACCCGGATTTTCTTTATCTCTCGCGTGAGCACAAAGCGGCATTCTATCGGGTCCGTGTTGCGATCAAGCTTCGGCGCGGTTTGAGTCTGATCCTCGGTGACGTGGGCATGGGCAAGACGACGTTGAGCCGCAAGCTCTCGCAGGTCCTGAAGCGTGTGGACGCGGAAGAAGACTTCCACATGATTCTCAACCCTTTCTTCGGGAGCCGCAAGGAGTTTCTCGCCCGGTTGGCTCGTCTGTTCCGATCCCGCGTGAAAGCGCGTCGTCCGACGGCGCGCGACTATGTGGATGCGATCGAGGCGTATCTGTACAAGCGCGCGGTTGACCAGAACCGGACGGTCGTGTTGCTGATCGACGAAGCGCAGCAGCTGCCCGGCTACGTGCTGGAAGCGCTCCGCATCCTGCTGAACTATGAGACGAACGAGTACAAGATGCTGCAGGTTGTGCTGGTCGGCCAGATGGAGTTCCTGCCGCGTATCAGCGAGATGAAGAACCTGTGGGACCGCATTGCGCTGAAGTATGTTCTCAATCCGTTGGACGAACGGGAATGCCGTGAGATGATCGATTTTCGGTTGCGGCAGGCGGGTCACGACGGGGCGGGTCCGCTGTTCACGGATGATGCGCTGAGCCTGATTTGCGACTACACGCGGGGGTATCCGCGGCGGATCGCGATGTTTTGCCACAACGCGCTGGAGACGCTGGTCATGTACGACAAGAAGATTGTGGATCGGCAGATCGTCTGGCACGTGATGGGGGCCGAAGTGAAGGCTCGAGGACGGGAGCGCGTTTCGGAATGGAGTCCAGCCCATGCCGTCTGAAGAGGAGATAACCCCGGAAGAGAAGCTCTTGCGGGTGATACAGGGCGACGGTGCGCAGGAGCCGGCGGGAGCCGTGGCGACGGCGCCGGAACGCGGTGTCGCGTCCTCGGCCCCCGACGAACCGATGCTTGCCGTGACGGCCGAATCGGAACCGGGCCGTCAGGATCCCGAGGCGGCGGCTTCCGGCGCGGCCGGGCAGGGCGAGGAGAATGCGGAGCTTCTTCCGAGCGAGCCGACCGAAGCTGCGGCCGACGTTGCGGCCGGCGAGGTGCCCGCGCCGGAAGATGCGCCGGTGCCCGAGGAGGCGGTTGCCGCCTCGTCGCCTTCGTTCCTGTCTGTGCTCAAGAGCGGATTCTCGGGCGCCTTTGAGTGGGGCCCGCGCTCCGGCGGCCTGAGCCTGCCGGCGGTGAACCACTATTTGGGCGTGCTGGCGCCGGCCCTCGCGCTGTTTGTCCTGTACGACGTGTACCGACTGAGCGCGGATCAGCCGGACGTGATCGGCGTGGTGCAGCGGATGGGCGGCAAGTTCGTGCCGCGCCGCGCGGGTGGCGGACCTTCCGCGCTCGCACCGTTGGCCGACTATGTGCAGACGGTTCGCCGGCGCAGCATTTTCGAGCCCGTCTCCGCGGCACGGGCGCCGGAAAGGCCCGCTCCGGTCGGCGCGCCTGCATGGCAGGTGTATGTGCGCAAGAACCTTTCGTTGCTTGGCTTGGCGTGGAATGCGGAGGAGCCGGAGAGTTCCGAGGCGATCGTGAAAGATGCGGCTGCAAACACGGTGTTCTTCCTGAAGCAGGGCCAGAGGGTCGGGCAGCAGGCGATCGCGGTGAAGCGGGTCTTTCGTGATCGGATTATTCTGGAGTCCGACGGACAGGAGACCGAACTACGGTGAACAGGCTGTTTGTAATACTGATATCGGCGGTTCTGATCGGGGTGTTGCCGTGCCGGCGGGCAGCGGCGGAGCCGTCGTCAGGTGCCGTGCGTTCCCAGCAGCGCCTTATCTCTTCCTATGATTTCCCGGGCCTGAAGCGGAGCATCTCGCTGGATTTGCTGCAGCCGATGGATGTGGTGGATCTTGTGAAGTACATTGCGCAGAAAGCGGAACTGAACGTCGTTGTCGGACAGGGCGTGACGGGCGCCACGAAACTCATGCTGAAGAACGTCAGTATTGCGGACGCGCTTGAGATTGTCCTGGCGGTAAACGATCTGGCCTACACGGTGAAGGGCAACATTCTGACGATTATGGGCGCACAGGAATACACGCGACTTTACGGCCAGGCCTTCTACGACCAGCGCAGCGTCAAGATCCTTTCCCTGCGGTACGCGACGCCGAGTGCGGTCGGCGCGGTTCTCGGGGAACTGAAGAGCGAGGTCGGCAAAGTGGTGATGGACGACAAGACGGGGACCTTGGTTCTGATCGACACGCCGACAAAGCTGCGCGAGATGGAGGCGTACGTACAGCAGGCGGAACTGCCGACGATGGTCCGGAAATTTCCAACGGAGACGAAGACATTCTCGCTGCGCTACGCGGACGTCGAGGAATTGAGCGCGAAGCTGCAGGACAGCCTGACGCCGGGGATTGGCGAACTCAAGAGCGACAAGCGCACGAAGGCCCTGGTGCTGACCGATCTGCCGCACGTCGTGAAGCGGCTGACCGAGATCATCACCGTGTTTGACCGCCGGCCGCGACAAGTGTTTATGGAAGCGAGAATCGTGCAGGTCACGCTGTCCGAATCGTTCAGTCTGGGCATAAACTGGGAGCATCTGTTTCACGGTCTGGATCCGCGCTTTTCGCTGAAGTCGGTGTCGAGTTTCCCTGCCAACCTTTCGGGTGACTCCTTCGCCAAGCTGAACTACCAGACCGTGCTGGGCGGCGGCGATCTGGCGGTTGTGATTGATGCGCTTTCCACGATTGGCGACACGAAGATTTTGTCGAACCCGCACATTGCGGTGCTGGACGGCGAGCAGGCGAACATCAAGGTGGTCGAGAGCCAGCCGTATGCGGAGGTCGCGTACGAGTCGGGCACCACGAACGTGACCGGCGTCACCTATCATTTCATTGAAGTGGGCGTAAGTCTGGCGGTCACGCCGCATATCGCGGACGACCAATTCATCAACGTGAAGATCAGGCCGGAAGTCAGTGCGATCACGGAGTGGTACGATTCCACGCGCCCGCAGGAGGGTGTGCCGGTTGTGAAGAAGTCCTATGCGGAGACGATGGTGCGCGTGAAGGACGGCGTCACGATTATCATCGCCGGGATGATCCAAGAAGAGGACGCGGAGACCCGAAGCGGCATCCCGTTTCTGTCGAGGATCCCGTTGCTCGGGATCCCGTTCCGGTCACGCGGGACGACCAAGGTGAACAAGGAGACGGTGGTCTTCCTGACGCCGCGGATCATCGAGGGCGACGAACCTTTCCTGCAGGGGCAGGGGCGCAAGAAGTTCAAACCGATCCGACCGGTGGGCAGCGGGGTCCGGTCGGAGCCGGCGTCGCGCGCAATGCGGGACGAGCTCGACGAGTAGTGACCCGACCCTGGCCCGGACGATTCATGAGCGATCTGCAGGAATACGAAGTTCGTGGCTGTTTCAGGCCGGCGATGGGAACCGCGATGGGAGCTTCTTTCAAGTATGCGATTGCGGCCCGGTTCTTTCTGATGCTGGGCACGGCGTCTGCATCCGCGCAGGCGCGTGGGCCGGCTGCGCAGGAGCCGGGTTTCACGTGGCCGTGGGAAGCCGACGGTGTTGCCTACTCGAATATGCTGCGCCGCGCGGCCGCGGCCGGGCCGCGTGCCGACAGCCCGTTTGGCGCGAAGCCGGCGGCGCAGAAGCAAAGCGCCGCGCGCGCGCCGGCCGCGCGGGCCGGAGCGATGGGCGCCGACGCGTACGAGCGACTCGTGCGCGAGAACCTGGACTTGCGCGCGGAGCTCGACCGTGTTTCGGCGGCATACGCGAAGACGAAACAGAACGGCGCCGAGATGGGGCGCCGGGTCGCGAGCCTGCAGAAGAAGCGAGAGACCCTGGCCCAGTTACTGGCCGAGATGCGCAGGAGCGGCGCGACCGACTCGAAAGAGAGACGGCGGCTGCAGACGCTGGAGCAGCAGATTTCGGAGTTCAGGACGCAGAACGCCGCGCTTCGGGTCGAGCTCGGGCAACTGAAGACCCGGCTCGCGTCGCTTACCGATGAACGCGCGGATATCGCGGCGACCAACACCGACTTGTTCCGGCGTCTCGAGAAGGAGAAGATCGAGCTCAAAGAACAGGTCGCACGACTGCGTGCGGACCACGCGGCGGAACTCAAGGCGCGTGCGGAATCCGCGCGTGCGGAACTGGAGCGGGTGCGGACGAACCTGGATGAGAGCACGAAGGCTCGCGAAACGTTGGCGGAACGCGAGCAGGAATTGAGCACGGCGCTCGAGAGGCTGAAAGGCGCGCTTGGCGCGACGGAGCAAGCGTTGGCTCTGAAGGATACCGAGATCCGGGAGCTGCGCGGTGTGCTGGATGCGAACGAGAAGAATCTGGCGGCCCGCTCGCGGCAACTTCGGACACTGGAGGCGGAGCGCGATGGGCTCCGTTCGACCTTCCGCCGCGAGCAGCGGGACATGCACTACAATCTGGGCGTGCTCCATTCCCAGCACCGAAACTACGAGGCCGCGGAACAGGCGTACCGCAAGGCACTGGAGCTTGATGCGCAGGACGCGGACTCGCATTTCAACCTGGGCGTGATCTACGACGATTTCCTGGAGAAGAAGGAGAAGGCGGTACACCACTACAGGGAGTTTCTGCGCATCAAGCCCGACAGCCCGGATGCCAAGCGGGTGCGCGGATGGATCCAGAACATTGAGACACGGTCGGCCGTTGGGCGCGATGGCGCTCAGTGAGCCGGCCGTCAACGGGACACGGTACTCCTGGCGACATGCGAGCGCGACTTGTTATTGTTCTGCTTCTGCTGGTCCTGATCCCGACCGCCATTCTCAGCATTCTGGCCTCGAAATCCGTGCAGAGCCGTGAGCTTGTCTTGCGCGAGCGGTTGCGCGTGGCGGCGGCGGAGGGCATCGCGTCGGTTTCGTCGCATCTCCGAGAAGAGGTGGAACGCATTCATGCGCGGGTGGTCGGCGAGCTTGCGGCGGCGCGCGAGCGCCGGGATTCGGTCGCTGCGCTGCTGAGGGCCGGCGTGCGATGCCGGAGGCTGAGTGCGCTGGTCGGCGACGTGTACGCCGTCGCGTTGCCCGGCACGCTCGTCTATCCGGCGTGGCCGGCGGACGACGGCCCGGCAGCGAGCGATCGGGAGGGAGTTGGGCAATCGGCGCTCTTTCTCGCGCGCCGGCTGCAGCCTGTCGAGGCGGCCCCGGAGGGGCGCGAGACGTTTCGGCGCGTGTACGGAGACGAAGACAGGAGTCTGCCGATCCGTTACGAGGCCGGCCTGGCTTTGGCGCGCTCCTATCGGGCGAGCGGGCAAGCGGGCGAGGAGGAGAGGGTTCTTGCCGAGATTTCGGCCGGCGTCGCCGATGAGAAGACCGAACCCGCCCGGGACGACGAAGGGTTTGTGTACGCGCTGGAAGCGGGTCGACTCCTTGCGGAACGGCGCCGGGAACGCGGGGACGCGGAAGCGGGTGCCGAGGCGGCCCTTGATCTGCTCGATCGATTGGTGGAACTCTATGCGTACGCCGATCCGCTGCAACGTGGTGCGCTGGCGGCGTATCTGCGCCAGGAGCTGCGCGCGCGTTTGGCTGCGGTTTCGCATAAGTCCCGGCGCCGGGAACTGACGGCGCGCTGTGAGCGGGCGCAGGAATTGCTGGTCGAACAGGAAGCGAGCGAAGCGTTCGTTTTGCGAAACGCGGATGCTTTGCTCGGGCGCGTGCGCGCGTGGGCGGCGTCGGGCGAAGCGCGCGCGTGCGACTGGTTGATCGCCGGGCAGTCGCTGTACAGCGTCGGAAGCATGCCCGGGTCGCCCGGGTTGGTGGCAGGCTTTCGCATAGGTGCGGACGCCCTGCGCGAGGCGGCGCGCACGGCGGCGGGTGCGGTGGCGCTGCCGCACGGGCTGCGGTTGGACTTGCTTGGCGACGGTACGAATGTCGATGCCCGCAACAGACTTGTCGCCGGCCGGCTCGCGGCGCCGTTCGATTTCCTTTCTTTTGCGGCGGTGCGAATGGCGGATGAGGAATTTGCGCGGGCACAGCGATTGCGGCGGCAGCTCTATACGTGGGGGATCGTGCTGCTTGCCGTGGGCATTCTGCTGGGCACGCTTTCGGTTTTGCGCCAAGCATTGATCGAACGACGCGAAGCGCATATTCGCGGCAATTTCGCCGCGGCCGTTTCGCATGAGCTGCGCACGCCGTTGTCGTCAATGAAGATGTTGACCGAGAGCCTGTTTCTCGGCCATGTGAAGAGCCGGGAGAAACGACAGCGTTTTCTCGAGACGATCGTGCGGGAATGCGACCGGCTGAGCGTGCTGATCGAACGGATCTTGTACTTCGTACGCATGGAACACGGTGCGCCGGCATGCAATCTGGAGCAGCAGGATGTGGGCGAGTTGGTGACGACGGCCGTGAACACGTTTCTGGAGCGGCGTCACGACGACGGCGTTGAGGTCGAGACCGATATTGCGCCGCGATTGCCGTCCGTGCCGTTGGACTGGGACGCGGTGACCGAGCTGCTTCTGAACCTGCTCGAGAACGCGGCCAAGTATTCGTATGAGCAGAAGCATCTGCGCGTGAGCGCGCAGCGCAGGGACGGCGAACTCTGGATTTCCGTGGCCGATCGCGGCGTCGGGATTGAGCGGCACCATCTCAAGAAGATCTTTCGGCAGTTCTACAGAGTCCAGGATTCGCGGATCGGCTCGCCGCCCGGGATCGGGCTGGGCCTCGCCTTCTGCAAACACATTGCCGAGGCGCACGGTGGGCGCATGCAGGTGCAAAGCACGCCGGGGCAGGGCAGCACCTTCTCCTTCGTGATGCCGTTGGGAGCACAGTCATGAGCAAACAGGAGCGGCGCAGGCGCGTCCTGGTCGTCGAAGACGACGAGGCGTTGATGTTGGGCCTTGAAGAGAACCTCAAGTACGCGGGCTATGAAGTGTTGACGGCCCGGGATGGCGAGACAGGTCTGGAAACGGCGACGTCGCACAAGCCGGACCTGATCCTGCTGGACGTTATGTTGCCGGGCATCAGCGGCTACGAGGTGTGCCGGACCCTGCGCGACGAAGGGTTGACGATGCCCGTGATCATGCTGACCGCGCGCAAGGACGAGTTCGACAAGGTCTACGGCTTTGACGTCGGGGCCGACGACTACGTGACAAAGCCGTTCGGGATCCGCGAACTGCTGGCCAGGGTCAACGCCGCGTTGCGGCGCGAGGAGCGCCGGCAAACGGCGCGGGCGGTCTTTGAATTCGACGAGTTCGTGTTGGATACGAATGCGCGCACCCTGCGCAGAGGCGATGAAGAAATACGGCTGACCCATACGGAATTCGATCTGCTCGCCTATTTCCTCGCGCACGAAGGGCAGGCGCTGTCGCGGGATCTGTTGTTGAGCGATGTCTGGCACCAGGATTACTACGGGACGCAACGGTCGCTGGATACCTTCGTTGCGGGGCTGCGCAAGAAGATCGAGAAGGACCCCAAGAATCCGCGGCGACTCCTGACCGTGCACGGGGTCGGGTACAAGTTTGTGCGGGGATGAGCGGGGATGAGCGGGGACGGTGGATGGTGATTTGCGGATGGCAGAATTTGGCGGTGGGCCTGGGGCTGCTCGGGTTGCTGGCGCGGTTTGGTGCGTGCGCGGAGCTGTCGCGCGCGGAGACGCTGTTCGCGGACTCCTATCATCTGGAGCGGACGCGCGGCGAGGTGCGCGCCGGGCTTATGGGATACGAGCAGGTGTTGGCGTACGGCGCGGCGGCGCCGGCTGCGCTGCGGGCGCGCGCCTTGTTTCGGATCGGGGTCTGCCAGGAGAAGCTGGGCCGCTACGGCAAGGCCCGGGAATCCTGGTCAATACTTCTGCGGCAATACAGGGACCATGCGCTTCCGACCGATCGTGCGCGGGCGGCGCTGGCGCGGCTCGCTCGGCGAGCGCGACTGCATACGATTCGGGGCAGGGTCTTGGGCCCGTCCGGTCGGCCGGTGCCGGGCGCGTATGTGGTGGTGGGCGATTGGCGTCGCGATCCGCCGACGCAGACGGGGCGGGACGGTGCGTTCGTCGCGGCCCGCGAGGGCGGGTCGGACACGGGCGTGAGCGGCTGGCCGGTATTCGCGGAACACCCGCGCTTGCCGTTGGCCGGGATCGCGGCGGCAGCTCAGACCGAGACGTCCCGGGTCGAGGTTACGGTTCGCTTGAGGCGGCTGTGCGTGCTGTACGGTCTGGTGTCGGACGGAGCGGGGCAGCCCGTGCCGAATGCCGAGATTGAGGTGGCGGTATTCGTTGCGAACGGTGCGGAACCGCTACCGGCCGACGCGCTGGTCGCGCCGGTTCGAACGGGCACAAACGGGGTTTACGAGATTGCGAACCTGCCGCGGGGACTGTCCTATGGCATTCGCGCGTCGATGCCGGGCGCGGTGAGCGGGGAGAGCGGGCGGGTTCGCGCGGAGGCGCCGCTGGTGCAGGTGCCGACGATTGCGCTGGCGGAGGCGGGCGGCGCCGGCTTGCACGGTGCGGTTGTGGATCAGGGCGGGAGTCCGCTTCGCGCGACGATACGGATCGAAAGCATGGCACCGGACAACCGACTGCTGGCCACGGCGGAGACGGGCGCAGACGGGCGGTACGAGGTCCGGGGTTTGCCGCCGGCACCCGTCACGATCAGCGTGCAGGGGAACGCCGGCTATGCGAGCCGGAGCCTGGCCGGGGCGAGGCCCGGCGAGGGGCCATTCGATTTTGCGCTTGGCGCCGCCACTTCGGTTCGCGCGCTGGCGCGGGAGGGCAGGGCTGCCCCGGAATTGGCCGCGCGCTCGGCGGCGACTTCGATGCCGATCCTGCTTGCTCATCTGCGGGGCAAGGTGCCGTTGCTCTACTTCTGGCGCAGAAGGTTGCAGGCCGCGCCGCCCGCGCTGCTGGCTGAGCTGCATGCGGCCTACGCGGCGCGCGGGCTGGCTGTCGTGTGTTTGCACGATCATTCGGGCTTCGCGCGTGATTTGCTGCGTCGCACCGCGGAATTGAGCCTGCCGTATAGGGTCGGCATCGATCGCTATGCGCCGTTGTCCGACTCCACGGTTTTCGGGAGCCTGACCATGGCACGGTACCGGTGTGGCTGGGGGCGGGCGGCCTTGATTGACCGGCAGGGCCGGCTCGTGGGTTTTTTCAGGCCGGAGGAAGATTCGCTGCGCGGCGCGCTGGACAGGCTGCTGCCGGCACGGTCTGCGGAGTCGGGCGGGCCGTCGGGCCTACGGGGCCCTGGCGCCCGGGCCCTGCAACAGGCGCCGGATCTGCGGGGTGCACGGTGGTTCGACGGCGCGGGCCGCCGCGCAGAAGAGGCGCCACGGCTCGCCGGTCGTGTCCGGGTCCTGAAGTTCGGCGCGCCGAACGGCGACCCGGGGCTCGCGCACCTGCAGTACCTGCTCGATGCGTTCGGATCCGATACGCTGGCGGCCGTACGCGTCGTGCCTGCGCTCGCGATTCCGGAGACGGTGGCGCACTTGGCGCAGAGGCAGGTGGCCGGGTTGTGGGTGGTCGAGGATGTGGCCGGTGGCACGCGTGCGGGGTTCGCCAACTTGACGGGCCCCGTGAGCTACGTGCTGGATCGGCAGGGCCGTCCGATCGCCGGTCCGTGCTCGGATGTCGCAGCGTTTCGGGCCCTGAAAGGATGGCTCGGCGGCGCTCCGTAGTATCATGCCCGGAAACGGCCGGCCACGGATTGCGCCGTGCTTTGAGCTGTGTAAGGCGGCGAGTGAATCTCGCGGATTTGGGATGGTTGACTTTTAAGGCGGAATGTGGGATCGTGAGCGCGGATGGAGGACAGGCCGGTGAAACAAACGGACGTCTTGGTGGGAGCAATTGGGATCGTCGCGATTCTGGCGGCGGGCTTCCTGATAACCGGCTGTGAGGAGGGGGACCCCGACCGATGGCTCACGGTCAGCCCTGCGGAGGTCGTTCTCCAGGGCGGCTCCAACACGGTCACTTTCACGGCCAACGCCTCGAGCAACAGCGGCGTCAACTTCAGTTCTCCGATCGAATGGACCATGAGCACGCCGCGGCTCGGTGCCTTTGTCGGCGGCGCCGGCAACTCGATCATCTACGCTCGCACCGTGCAGAACGGGATCAATGTGATCACCGCCGAAGATCCATACGGTGCGCAAGGCTCCGCCGTCGTAACCCAGCGTTGAGCCGCGCGGCATGCCCGCAACCATCCCGAACCCGCGCGGCTGCCTCGCGGATTCTTGTCCGCGGATCGGGGGCCGACTCTCCAATTGCGCTAGACCCGCAATGTTGTTATCATCACACCGATGACGAGCCAAACGGTGTGCCTACAGGCCCGCAGAGGGCATGACTCGCCTGTGCGGAGCGCTTGTTGCCCAGGACCGGTCGGGGCCTTTTCCCCGGGGGTGCGTGTTCTGCTCGTCGTGCTCGCCGCATGGTGCCTGCGAGGGGCCGGCGTGCCCTGCGCCGATGCCGCCAGCGTCGTGCTGCGCATACGCGCCGTGAATCCCTCGCAGACGGAGTCTGCGCCGGTTGCGATCAAGTCACATCTGCCCGCCCGCGTGCGGCCGGAACACATTATTCGAGCCGACGGGCTGACTGCCGGTTACGATGTGAAAGAGGGCCTCTATTACGTAGAGGGCGACGTCGCGTTGGCCCCGAAAGAAGTCCGGACACTCGAGGTCGAGATCGAGGATATCTGGACGATCCCGCCGGCGCGTTTGCAGGGCCTGCGCAAACAGGCCGAATCGCTTGCGTCGCTGCTGTCGGATTCGGAACACGCGGAAACCGCGCGCCGGCTGCAGCGCGAGGTCGATGCGGGCCTCGCGCGTGTGGAGACGGCGCAGCAGCGCGCTGCGATCGGGTTGGTGCAGCCGCTCGAGCACATCCAGGCCTACGAACGGAACCTCGAGGTTTTTGAGCGGACCGAACGGGACATTGGCGTGCTCGAGAACCTTGCGATTGCCGCAGGAAAGGATCCGGGGACCTTGATCGGGGCGCCGCAAGTCATCCTGAAAGCGCCGGCGGAGGACGAGCCCGCCAAAGAGCACAGAGCGCGGGTCCGGCTCGATCTGCACAATCCGTCGCCAAACGAAAAGCGGACCATGAAGATCAAGCACTATCTGCCCCGCGAGCTTGCGGTGGACGATGTGCTGGATGCCGGCGAGCTCAAGGTCGGGATCGACAGCGAGAAGGATATGCGTTACGTCTACGGCACCGCCGAGATCGAGCCGCTGCAGACCGTCGCATATGAGATTGTCGTGCGTGACCGCTGGCGAGTGGATGACGGGCGTGTGCCCGCGCTGTACGCGCGAGCCACCAACATGCTGGCAGCCGCCGAGCGCGACGGCGAGTTCGAATCCGTGGTGACCTTCGCCAGGAACTTGAGCGAGAAGCTGGGCTCGATCGCCAAACAGCCCGTCCCGGAGACGCTGAATGCCGAATACATCGCTTTCTATCGCGATCAACGCAGGGAACTGGACAAGATTGACGGCCAGATCACACGGATCGAGAACATCCTTCGAACGGCCGGAGAGAGCGGGGCCGACTTCCTCAAGGAAGCGCATGACGTGTTCAAGGCCAAGGCCCCGGAGAAGAAGACGACATGGGCGATCATCTATATGGTGATCGGGTTCCTTTTTGTTGTCAGTTTCCTCTTCTTCCTGCGATGGTACGGAGTCAAGAGTTGAGGGAGCCCCGTCAACCGTGAAGCTCAGCCTTATCAAGCTCAAAGAGTACGGCGAGGTCGTGGAGATCAAGGAAGACATCGTTCGGGTCTCCGGCTTTGCGAACTGCATGAACGGCCAGATCATTTCGTTCGGCGAACAGACGCAAGGCGTCATCGTCGGGTTCGATCCCGACTATGTGCTGGCCTTGATCGTCAAGGGCCACGAGTCGATCAAGCCGGGCACGCCGGTCCAGGCCGACATCGAAGCGTTCAGTGTGCCGGTCGGCGAGGCCTTCCTGGGCAGGACCGTGAGCGCGTTGTGCGAGCCCGTCGACGGCAAAGGCCCGATCGAGGGCGCGAAGGACTATCCCATTTTCGGGGCGGCCCCGTCGGTGCTCGAACGGATTCCGCTCAAGAAAGTCGTGGAGAGCGGGGTCAAGATCATCGACATGATGATTCCGCTCGGCAAGGGGCAGCGGGAACTGATCGTGGGCGACCGTGTGACGGGCAAGACCACGATCGCGGTCGACACGATCCTGTCGCAGAAAGGCAAGGATGTGGTCTGCGTCTACTGCTGTATCGGCAAGGCGGAAGCCTCGCTGCAGCGTATCTATGAGTTGTTTGCTGAACGGGATGTGTTGGGCTACACGATCCTGGTTTCCGCGACTGCTTCGTCGTCCATGGGGCAGCAGTATCTCGCCCCGTACGTTGCGGCCAGTCTCGGTGAGTACTTCATGTATGAACAGGGCCGGGACGTGATTGTCGTGTTCGACGATCTGACCAAACATGCGTGGACGTACCGGCAGATCTCGTTGCTGCTCGAACGCTCGCCGGGCCGCGATGCGTATCCCGGGGACATCTTCTATCTGCACTCTCAGCTTGTGGAGCGCGCCTGTAAGCTGAGTCCGGACCTCGGAGACGGATCGATGACGTTCCTGCCGATTGTCGAAACGCTGCAGGGCGACGTGACCGGGTACATCCCCTCGAACTTGATTTCCATGACTGACGGTCAGATTTACACGAGTTCTTCGCTCTTTTCGGAGGGGTTCAAGCCGCCGATCGACCTGGGTCTGTCCGTCTCTCGTATCGGCAACAAGGTCCAGTGGCCGGCGATGAAGGAGTTGTCGTCGATGTTGCGGCTCGAATACGTCAGCTTCAAGGAATTGGAGAAGCTTACCCGTTTGCGTTCCGCCGTGTCCGAAGAAGTCGAGCGCCGTCTGCGGCGCGGCCGGATCGTTACGGAGCTTCTCAAACAGGACCGCAACGCGCCGGTTGGCATGGAAGACCAGGTTATCCTGCTCTATGCGCTGTCCAAGGGGTTCCTGGACGAAGTGGAGCCGATGCACGTGGAAGAGCATCAGGCACGGATGCTGCAGCATGTGAAGGAGACCCGGCCGACCCTGATTTCTGAACTTCTCGCGACGAAGACGCTGTCCGACACGATGAAGGAGGGACTCGATGAGGAACTCGCCCGGTTCCACGCCTCCGTTGCTCACAATTAAGGTTTCTGAAAAGGGACGTGTGAGAGACATCAAGGGGATCATTGTGCGCGTGGATGGGTTGCCGTCCTGTCTGAACGGTCAGCTTGTCGACTTCGGTCAGGGCGTGAAGGGGATCATCATGGGGTTCACCGAGAAGGACGTGCTCGTGTTGATCCTGGGCGATCACACAAAGGTCCGGCTCGGCCAGGACGTGTCGGCCGTGAGCGAGCCGTTCACGATCCCCGTCGGAAGCGGGCTTGTCGGCAGAATGGTCAATGCTTTGGGCGACGTCTGTGACGACGGCGGGCCGATCCCCGCGGATGACCACACGCCCGTGTTCAAGGAGGCGGCGTCCATCACCGAGCGCGCGCCGGTCAACGAGTTCCTGCGCACAGGCACCAAGGCGGTCGATATCCTGGTCCCGATCGCCAAGGGCCAGCGGCAACTGTTGGTCGGGGACCGGATGACGGGCAAAACCGTCGTGGCTCTGGATGCGATTCTCAGCCAGCGCGATTCGGGCGTGCTTTGCATCTATTGCTGCATCGGGAAGGGGTTCTCCGGGATGGAGAAGGTCATGACGCTGTTGAGCGAAAAGGAAGCGCTCGCCTACACGGTTGTACTGGCCGCGCTCGACAGCTCGCCGCCCGGCGAACAATACCTGGTCCCGTTCTCGGCGGCATCGGTGGCCGAACACTTCGCCGTACAGGGCCGGGACGTGCTGGTCGTGTTCGACGATCTGACCAAGCACGCGTGGGCTTACCGCCAGCTTTCGTTGCTGCTGGAGCGGCCGCCGGGCCGGGAAGCCTATCCCGGCGACATCTTCTATGTTCAGACACAGCTCATGGAGCGTGCCGGCAAACTCAACGAGGAGAGTGGCGGCGGATCCATCACGTTTCTGGGGATTGCCGAGACGCTGCAGGGCGATATGACGGCCTACATTCCGTCGAACCTGATCTCGATGTGCGACGGGCAGGTCTTTTTCAGCACCGCGTTGTTCGGTAGCGGCGTGCGGCCGGCGATTGACTCGAACATGTCGGTCTCCATCATTGGCGGGCGGACCCAGCCGCCGCTGCTGCGCGAGCTGAGCGCGACCTTGCGCTCGGAGTTCCTGCAGTATACGGACCTGATGAAGATCAGCACGATCCAGGGCAATCTGTCGGCCGAGGCCGAAAAAGTCCTGAAACGCGGCCAGGCCATACAGTCCATCTTGCGCCAGGGCCAGTACCGGCCGGCATCGCTGCCCGAAGAGATTCTGCTGCTCTACGCTCTGCGCAAGGGGCTGCTCGACGAACTCTCGGAGCAGGAGAGAACCGCTTTCAGAACCGGGTTCTTTCCGTTTGCCCTCGCCAAGGACGGTTGGCTCGTCGATGAGATCGGCCAGTCCGAAGAGCTGATGCCGGAGCTCGCGCAGGGGTTGGACGGACTGCTCGAGGCCTATTTCGCGGCAGCCCGGGCGAAAGGGGAGTAGTACGTGTTCTCGTTGACCGTCATCAGCCCGAAGGAGATCCTGTTTGCCGGAGACGCAAACCGCCTGTTCGTGCCCGGCGATACCGGTGAGTTCGAATTGCTTTCCCATCATGCGCCGATTGTGAGTATGCTGGTGGAAGGCAACCTGCTGGTCGACGGGAAACAAACGATTCCGATCAAGAAAGGGATTATCAAGTTCTTCAACAACGATTGTATCGCGTTGGTTGAGGCCTGACGTTTGCGGCGGGACGTAGACGATGCGAAACCTGGTTATTATTCTGGTCATGTTTGTGGTTATCCTGGGGCCGTCCGCGGTGATCGCCGCGATCGGCTATGCCAGCATTCGGGCGTTGGGCCGCAATCCGTCGGCCGCACCCAAGATTTTGCAGGCCATGATCATCGCGTTGATCTTCGCGGAGTCGATCGCGGTGATTGCGTTGCTGATTCTGTTTCAGGTTTTCGGAAGGTAGGAACAGACGCGGCGGGCAGCCGGAGGCTGCCTCGCTGGAGGAATACTATGCAGGATATGATCTACTTCGTAATGTATTTCATTGCGATCCAGTTCGTGGTTTTCGCCGTGATCGTGTTCGTGTTGAAACGCGTGCTGATGGGGGACACGCTCAGCGCCGTGAATCGGCTCCGCCAGGTTGAGGACGAACTGCGCAAGAAGGAAGATGCTCTGAAGCGGCGCATGGAAGAGCAGGAGGCGGAGCTGGGCAAGAAACGGGCCGAGGCCCTGGCTGAGCTCGAAACGGCGCGGGAGCAGTCGGCCAAGGAGGCGTCGCAATTGAAGGAGGCCTTGGTCGCGGAGGCCAGGCAGGAAAGCCAGCGGATCATTGATGCGGCAGAGAAAGACCGGGGCCGCATGCGACACGAGCTCGAACAGCAAGTCGAGGTGACGGCCCTGGAGCAGGTGGGCGAGGTCTTTCACTCGGTCTTCAGCGACCGGGTCAGCGATGCGCTGGACCGTCAATTCATTGCCGAATTGCTGGCGGCGTTGGAAGAAGTCGATGAAACCAGCGTGACCGTGGACGCCGAAGAAGCTGAGTGTACGACCAGCCGCCCTCTGGAGCCGGACCAGAAACAGGCGCTCCAGAAGATCCTGAGTGCCAAGTTCGGGGCCGAGCTGGGGCTGCGCGAACAGGTGGACCCGGTCCTTCTCTCGGGCATGGTATTGAAGCTGGGCAGCCTGGTCATTGACGGAAGCCTTTCGAACCGGTTCAAGGAAGTGATCACGGCGACGAAGAAAGCCAAGATGCACCAGGGCGACGGATGAACCTGAGCGAGGCAAGAAAGCAACTTACGTTCAACGCGGAACTGCTTCAGCTGATTGAAACGCTGAAGAACATCGCGGCGACGCACTACCACCTGCTCGAGCGCGAGAAACAGAACCGGTTTGAGCAGTTCGTGGAAGCGTTCTCCGGGTTCTTTCAGGTTGTGAACCTTGTCGACGTGCCCAATCCGCTTGTGTACGGCGGGACCGAGATGACAGGGATCCTCGTGGTGACCTCCGACGCCGGGTTTATGGGAGGCCTGAACAACGGGGTGACGCATAAGGCCGTCGCGCTTCAGAAGCAGGTGGGGGAAGAGAAGGCGCGGTATATCGTGATTGGCGACAAGGGCGCGAACTTTTTCTCGGACCTCGGGTATCCGTTCAAGTCGTTCAAAGGTATCGACTACGACACGCGCTACGAACAGGCGGAAGCGCTGCGCGACTACCTGGTGACCGAGTTCAGCGAAGGGCGGTTGGGGCGGGTGGCCGTGGTCTATCCCCGGGCGATCTCGTTTACGCAACAGGTTGTGGAGGTGTTCGGCCTGCTGCCCTGCGGCCAGGTCTTTGCGGCGGCGACCGGGGAGGAAGAGCAGCGGGAGTCGGAGCCGAGTATGGGCAAGCTGGGTCGTTTGGTCAGCCGCTGCCGCCAGGTCATCGTGGAGTCGCCGTATTCCGACATGGTCACGTATCTGGCCGGCGTCTGGATCACGGCGAAACTCATGGAGGTTTTCGAGGACAGCAAGTTGTCCGAGTTCGCGGCGCGCGCCATGCATCTGGAAGGCAGTATGCAGACACTGGAGCAGAACCATCGCAAGCTCAAGTACCAGGCGTTTCGCGCCGCGCACGAGGTGGTCGACAAGGGGATGCGGGAGAGCTTTTCTTCAAAGAAACTCCGTTCCAGTGCCGGGTAGGCCGGTGACGGCGGGATCCCGGCCTGTTCGCCTTGCGGGGGCGGGCCCGGGAATAGGGGGCAGCGCATGGATGCGAAAGGCAGCGGGCGGAAGGAAGGTCGGGTCGTGGCCGTGCAGGGGCCGGTCGTGGACGTGCGGTTCGGTACCGTTGCGGAGGTGCCGGATCTGCATGAAACGATCGAGGCCAAGACCTTTGACAAGCGCATGGTGACGCTCGAGGTGACCGAGCATCTCGAGGGCAACATCGCGCGGTGCATCGCGCTGGCCTCCACCTTGAACCTGCAACGCAACGCGCCGGCCATCGCGACCGGGCACGTGCTCACGATTCCTGTCGGCGACGCGCTGTTTGGCCGCATCATCAACGTGATGGGCGAGCCGATCGATCGAAAAGGTCCGATCGAGGGTGTCGAGATGAGCCCGATCCATAGAGACGTCTCCCGGTTGCGCATGAACGTGAGCGGCCTCTCGACGTCGAAGCAGGAGGTGCTGGAGACGGGCGTCAAGATGCTGGATTTGTTGTTCCCCGTGGTGAAGGGCAGTAAGACGGGGATCGTCGGCGGCGCGGCATTGGGCAAGAGCATCCTGACGCTCGAGCTGATTCACAACATTGTGGCTGAACACGAGGGGGCCTGCGTGTTTGCCGGGATCGGCGAGCGTATTCGGGAGGGCAACGAGCTGTATTTTGAGTTCGAGAAGGCGGGCATCCTGGACAAGGTCATGATGGCGTTCGGCCAGATGGACGAGCCGCCCGGTGCGCGGTTCGAGATCGTCAAGACAGGCGTGACGCTTGCCGAATGGCTTCAGCAACAGAGCAAGGACGTGCTGTTGTTCATGGACAACGTGTTTCGCTTTGTCCAGGCGGGCGCGGAGATTTCCACGTTGATGGGGCGCGTGCCGTCGGAGACCGGCTACCAGCCGACGCTGGCTTCGGAGGTCGGCGAGTTCCACGAGCGGATCAAGACGACGAATCGCGGCTCGATCTCTGCGTTCGAGGCCGTGTACGTGCCCGCCGACGACCTGACGGATCCGGCGGTGGTCGCGATCTTCAGCTATCTGGACTCCGTGCTGGTTCTTTCGCGGGATCGCGTGCAGATGGGCTTGTACCCGGCGATCGACCCGCTCACGTCGTCGTGCGCGAACCTGGACCCGATGGTCGTTGGGCAGCACCATTTCGATGTGGCACAGGAAGTGCTGCGGATCCTGACAAAGTACGACGAGCTGCGCCGGATCGTGGCGGTGATCGGGGTCGATGAACTGTCGCGGGCGGACCGGACGCTCTACGAGCGAGCGCGAAAGCTGCAGAATTTTCTCACGCAGCCCTTCTCGGTTGCCGAAGCGTATACGGGGAAGAAGGGTCAATACGTGACAACCCTCGAATCGATCGAGGGCTGCGAAAAGATCATTGAAGGGAAAGCCGACGCGCGCGACGAGGAGGAATTCTATCTGATTGGCCGGTTGGAGTGACGTGAGGGCCCTGGCAATGCCAAACACACTCGAGGACATGTTGGTTGACCGGAAGCTGCTGTCCCGGGACCAGCTGCGCGACGCAGCGAAGCGGGCACGGGCGGGCGGCAAGTCGCTGACTGCGACGCTGGTGGAGGAACAGGTGATCGCCGAGCGCGACTTGCTCGACGCGGCGGCCGCGCACCAGGGCATCCCGCTGGTCGAGCTCAAAGAGATGGCGTTGGACGAACGTGCGGTGCGTCGCGTGTCGGCCAAGCTGGTGTCGCACTATTTTGTGGCGCCGTTGAAGCTGGAGAACGGCGTGCTGACGCTTGCCGTGTGCGATCCGATGGACATGGCTGCGATCGAGGATATCGAGACCGACCTGGGCGTGCGCGTGGAGCGGGTCCTGGCCACGCGTGAGGACATTGCGGCTGTGATTCGCCGGCACTACGGGGTGGGCGCCGACACGGTGGAGCGGATTGTGGAGGGGCTGGACAGGGCCGAGGACACGCATGTCGAGGACGGCTCGCATGATCTGGGCCGAATGGCGCAGGACGTTTCGGTGGTGCGGTTGGTCAACCAGTTGCTGGACCAGGCGATCAAGGAGCGGACGACGGATGTGCATCTCGAAGTCTATCGCGGCGAAGTCGTGGCGCGCCGGCGTATCGACGGCGTGCTCTACGATACGCCGGTGCCGCGTGATATCAATGTGCTGTATCCGGCGATCGTGTCGCGCATCAAGCTGATGGCGGGTCTCAATATTGTCGAACGGCGTATGCCGCAGGATGGCCGGACCCGCGTGAAGGTGGACGACGCGCAGTATGACCTGCGCATCTCGGTTGTGCCCTCGATCCATGGCGAGAACCTCGTCATCAGGATCCTGCCCACACAAATGCTGTTCGGGCTCGACCGGCTCGGGCTCTCGGCAGCGGCGCGCAAGCAGATGGAGTCGTTGATGTCGTTGCCGCACGGTATCGTGTTCGTGACGGGCCCGACCGGCAGTGGAAAGAGCACGACGCTGTATGCGTGTCTCCGCAAATTGAATACGCGCGAGCGCAAGATTATCACGATCGAAGACCCGGTCGAATACGAACTGCGCGGCGCCGTGCAAACCCAGATCAATCCGAAGATCGGGCTGACTTTCGCGCACGCGCTGCGCAGCATGCTGCGCCACGACCCGGACGTGATGATGGTGGGTGAAGTGCGGGATGTTGAGACCGCCGCGATCGCCGTGCAGACGGCGCTGACGGGGCACTTGGTTCTCAGCACGCTGCACACGAACGACGCGGCAGGCGGCGCGATTCGGTTGCTGGACATGGGGCTGGATCCGTACCTGATCGCTTCGACGGTTCGTGCGTTTGTGGCACAACGGTTGGTCCGCGTCGTCTGTTCGGCCTGCAAGGAAGGCTACGAACAGGACGGCAAGACTCTGTATCGCGGTCGGGGTTGCCCGCAATGCGCGAAGACCGGCTATCGCGGACGCACGGGCATTTATGAGTGTCTCGTTGTCGGAGAGGAGGCGCGCGCGTTGATTCTTGCCCGATCTTCCGCCGCCGCATTGCGGGAGAAGGCGACGGCGCTGGGTATGCGGACGTTGGCCGAGGACGGCTGGGACAAGGTGTCGGCGGGCATCACAACGGCGGATGAAGTACTTCGGGTTACGCGGATGGGACAGGGATAGCAATGCGGCAACTGAACAGAGACCCTTCGTCGTCTCGCTTCGTCGATCTTACCCTTAGTCGGTCATGGCGATTGATCCCGTCAGAGTCGACTGAGGGTGAGAGGGACTAGGGGTGAGATCGACTAGGGGTGAGAGCGACTAAGGGTGAGAGCGACTAGGGGTGAGAGCGACTAGGGGTGAGAGCGACTAGGGGTGAGAGCGACTAAGGGTCCCAACTCGAATGGGATGCCACGATTTAATGGCCGGGGCAATAAGCGCCCGGACGCGGGATACGCTATGCCACGGTTCGTGTACAAAGCGAAGGCGGGCCCCGACGAGGTGGTGGAGGGCGAGCTGCATGCCGAGAACCGCGAGGCGGCGCTCGCCCTGATAGACGCGAAGCGGCATGTGCCGATCTGGGTCCGGGAATCCGAGCCTGAGGCCGGCGGCCTGTTGGATTCGATCCTGAAGCGGACGGTGCGCGCGGTGGACGTGGATCTGTTCACGCGGCAACTGGCCAGTCTGATGCGTGCGCGTGTGCCGATCCTGCGCGCGCTGGAGACAATCGAACAGCAGACCGCGAACAGGCGATTCCGCCGCGTCGTGCGGGCGCTGAGCGGCGCCGTGCGCGACGGGCGCCAGCTTTCCGAAGCACTGCGCGTGCATCCGGAATTGTTTCCCGGCGTTTACGTCGCAATGGTGCGGGCCGGCGAGGCCGGCGGCGTGCTCGACGAAATCCTGTTGCGGCTCGCCGAGAGCCGGGAACGGGAAGCGGAGCTGAGCCGGCGCGTTCAGTCGGCGACGGCATATCCGCTGTTCACGCTTCTGGTCGGCGTCGCCACGGTTGTTTTGATGCTGAGCGTGTTCCTGCCTCGAATCGCTCATTTGTTTGAGGGAGACGGTTCCGTACTGCCGCTGCCGACGCGACTGCTGTTGGGGGCGAGCGACGTTTTCGCCGCCAACTGGTATTGGGGCGCTGCCGCGCTGCTCGGAGTGATCGGCATCTATCTGCGGCTCAATTCCTGGGACAAGGGGCGCCTGTTCCTCGATCGCATGCGCTTGTCCGTCCCGTTCGCCGGCGGCCTGCTGCGCCGCGCCGAGATTGCGCGGTTCGCGCGTACGCTCTCGCTGTTGATCCGGGCCGGCACCCCGATCGAGGAAGCGCTCGGGCTCAGCGGCGAGACGATGCGCAATGCCGTGCTGCGCGCGGGGCTCGAACAGGTCCGAGAGGATGTTGTCAGGCAGGGCTCCGCCATGGCCGCGGGGTTGGAACGCGCCCGGCTGTTCCCGGCCTTGGTCGTGAACATGGTCGCCGTCGGCGAGGAGGGCGGACGGCTCGATGAATGCCTGCAGGAAATCGGCGTGTTCTACGAAAAGGAATGCGACCATCGGCTCCGGCTCCTCATGAACCTGCTGGAACCCGCTCTGATTCTTTTGGTCGGACTCGTGGTCGGTTTTGTTGTGCTTGCCATGCTGTTGCCGATTTTTGAGATGGGACGAGCAGTCGGGAGGTGAAGATGTCTGCACGCAGACGCAGTCGAGACGCGTTTACGCTGATTGAGCTGATGGTCGTCGTGATCATCATTGCGGCACTGGCCGGGATGGTCGCGCCGCGCCTGATCGGCAGGTCGGATGAGGCGAAGGCGGAGATTGCGAAAGGCGACATTAGCCAGATCGGGGTCGGCCTGAAGTTGTTCCGGCTGGATATGGGACGGTACCCGTCGAGCGATGAGGGGTTGCAGGCGCTTATGGCGAATCCGGGCTCGGTCGGCAACTGGAAGGGTCCGTACCTGGAAAGACAGCCGCTGGATCCCTGGAAACAGCCCTACGAATACCGGCAGCCCGGTACGCATGGCGTCATGGGCTACGATCTGTACTCGATCGGAAAAGACGGTGCGGACGGCACGGACGACGACGTCGGGAACTGGGACTAGGAGTGTGTGCAAGAATCCGTTTGAGCATGCTGCCGCGTCTTTCGCGGTGTCCTTCAAACGCCGGCGAGCGGCCGCGTTCACGCTGATGGAAGTGTTGGTGGCCGTCGCGATCCTGGCCGTTGGCGTGTCGCTTGTGTTGCACGCCTTCGCGATGTCCGTGGCCGCGCTCGAGATTTCGCGCGATTCGTTGCATGCCGGCCGGCTGCTGCGCGAAAAGATGGCAGAGATCCAAGGCGTCCTGCGCGAGGAGGGGCGATTGCCTGACGGTCCGCGGGAAGGCGTGTTCGAAAGCGCGCCGGATACCGGCTTCCGTTGGCGGATCGATAGCGCGCCGATCCGAGTCGGCCCTGTTCAGATGGGGGAACTGACGGTAACGGTGTGGCGGCACGGCGCGCGGCGTCGCGACACGCTGTGCACGCGGTACAGGGAGAAAGCGGAGTGAAGCGAGGCCGGCATGTCGGGAAGGGTGCGTTTTCTCTGATCGAGGTCCTGGTCGTGACCGGGGTTCTGGGGGCGGTCGGGCTTGTGATCGGCTCTGCGCTTGCCGCCGGGATCCGAGTCTGGGAGCGGGCCAAAGTCGTGAACGGGCCGCGCGAGGAGGCGGACTTGGTCGTAACCCGGTTCGCCCGTGAGCTGATGAACGCGTGCCCGTTCTACGCGCTCGAGTTCGAGGGGGTGCCGGAGCGTGTCGCCTTTCCCGCCATACTTGCGAGGCAGGACGAGGAGGGGGCGGAACGCGAAACGTTCGGCGAGGTTGTCTATTCTTATAATCGGGCGAAAAAGGCGCTGATTCGCACGGTTGCGGCGTATCCGCGGGAGCCGGGCGCGAAGCAAGCGTCGGAAACAGTCCTTGCGGATGTCGTTGCGCTGCAGCTGCGGTACCTGAAACGGGCGCGGACCGCGGGCGAGAAGTGGGAGTGGCTGGATTCGTGGTCGGAACAGAGCCGGTTCCCGCATGGGGTCAGGCTGGCTCTGACAATCGCGGACGGGACCGGAACGACGCGCTTGCTCCGGACGATACGGTTCCGGGCGGAGTTTTGACATGAAAATCGCTGCGCTTCCTTTGGATGGGCGGGTTGTGGCCCGCGATACGGTTCGTTGCGGCCGGCGACCGTCGGCGCGGGAAGGCAGTGTCCTGATTCTTGTGCTCTGGACCCTGCTCTTTCTCGGCGGGCTCGCGTTGGCGACTCGGTCCTACGTGTTGGGGCATCTTCGGCTGGCACGAGCACTGCGGGACCGGGCGCAGAGTTACTTTCTCGCCTGCGCGGGCGTGGAGACGGCCGTGGCGATTGCCGGGCAGGACACGAACCGCTGGGATGCGCTGCAGGAGCCGTGGTCACTCGACGAACGTGCCTTTCGCGATGTGCGCTTGGCAACGGGCAGTTTTGACGTGCGAGCCCGGGTCGCGCACGACGAGCAGGCCATGCGGTTCGGGTTGCTCGACGAGGAGCGCAAGATCAACCTCAACAGGGCCGGCGCCCGGCTGCTCGCCGCGGTGCTGGTGCGCGTGGGCCGGACGGATTCCTTGACGGCAGAGCGGATTTCGGCGAGTATCTGCGACTGGCGGGACGAGGACGACGAGCCGTTGGAGGACGGGGCCGAGAAGGATTATTACGGCGGCCGGCGCGCGCGTTACGAATGCCACAACGGCCCGTTTCTGGCCGTGCGGGAGCTTCGGCTGGTACGCGGTATGACCGACGCGCTTTTTGCACGGCTCCGGGTTCACCTGACGGTGCACGGGTCGGGCCGTGTGAACGTGAATACGGCATCGGAAACGATCTTGATGTGTCTGCTCGATGCCGTGGGGGCGGAGGAGCCGGCCGTGAGATCGGAGCTGGTCGGCAAGATTCTTCGTTTTCGGGAGGCAGGCGGTGTTTTTCGGTCGGCGCGCGGGCCTGAGCTTGTTGCCGTGCTGGCGCGCCATGCAGCACTTTCGCAAGGCGAACGGGCCGCCTGGCAACGGTTGAGTCAGTCCGGCCTGGTCGACGTGCGCTCGACCCATTTCGGCGGCGAGGCGGTGGGCCGGGTCGAGGGCGACAGCCCGCAGACGACGCGCATAGACTTTGTTTTCAACCGCCGCAGTGGCGGGCTTCGGTATTGGCATGAAGAATAGGGACAGGGCGGCAACAGGCAAGAACGGGCTCGTGGCCGAGATTGGCAACGGCTGGTTCAAGCTGGCGGAAATGACGGTGCAGCGCAACGTTGTGGCCGTTTCTCGCTTGCATCTCGGCCGCACGGCGGACGGGGAGGATGTCTCGCCCGAAGCGGTGGCCGAGGCGGCCGGCGCGCTGGGTATCTCGGGCGGCCGCGTGACGGCGTTCCTGCCGCGGGAGCTTGTGACCGTGCGCCTGTTGGACCTGCCGAGCACGGCGCCACGGGAGCTGGCCGACATGATCGACTTGCAGGTCGACAAGCAGACTCCCTACTCGAGCGACGAGATCATCTCGCAGTTCAAGGTGCTCGGCACGGACGAAGACGGGTACTCCAGGGTGATGTTGGTGGTTGTGCAGAGGAGTGTGCTGCGGCAACGTTTCTATGTGCTGGAGGAGGCCGGGTTCGACGTGCTCGGCATGTCCGTAAGCTCGGAGGGGCTTGTCGGATGGTATACCGCGCTGTCCGGCGAGTCTGCGCCGGAGGGTACGTGTCATGCGCTGCTCGATGTCGACTATTCCTTTTCCGATTTTGCGTGTGTGCACGAAGGACGACTCTGCCATGCCGGCAGCATACGGATCGGGGCACGGCATCTGCGGGCGGACCCCGAGCGGGGCGTGGACGCGTTGTGCAGGGATGTCGACAGGTCGTTGGCCGCGTTCCGCGCCGAGGCGGCCGGGCTCACGGTCGGCAAGCTGCTGGTCACGGGCGCGGGGAGCAGAACGCGCGGACTTGCCGCGCGGCTCGGCGTTTCGTTCGATTTTGAGGTCGAGACCGTGGCGACGACGGCCGGGATTGAACTTGGGCCCGGTCTGCCGGATTTGGAGACGCCGGAGAACGCGGTCTTTTCGCTGACGCCGCTTGTCGGGCTCTTTGCACGGGGCGAGCCGCCCGAACTGAACCTGGTACCGGAACCCGTGAAGATGCGAAAGAGCCTTGAACGCAAGGCGGACAGTCTGCACGTGTTCGGCGTGCGTCTGATGGCCGTATTCCTGCTCTTCTGCGCCGCGCTCATGGCCAAGCTTTGTCGGCGCCAGGCTCTGCTCGACGAGGTCTCGCGGCGTTACGAGGCGACTGAACAAGAGGCGCGGGACTTGGAAAACATGCGGTTGAAGATCCAGCTCGTGCGGGAGCGCACGGACACACGGTCCGCGACCGTCAACGTTCTGCGCGAGTTGCACAGGCTTATTTCGGATGCCAGCCTGCACCTGCTCCATCTCGAGATAGACGAGGAGCAGAACGTGCGTCTCCGTGGCTCGGCACGCGCGCTCTCGGACGCGATCAAGCTTGTCGGGTTGCTGGAGAATTCGAGCCTGTTCGCGAAGGCCTCGCTCGAGCGGACCGCGCAGAAGAAGGGCACGACCGATTTCGAGATTGTCTGCAGGATCGAGGGATAGGCATGAGTTCCGGTCTCGCCAAACTCAAGCTCAGCGCCAGGGAGCGGCACGGCCTTGTCGTGGCCGCGCTCTGTGTGCTAGTGTTCTTGACGGATAGATTCATCTTTCGGCGACTCACCCTCAGACTCGATGCGATTGGGCGGCAGATCGAGGTCTCAAAACGGGAATTGGCTGGGAACCTCAAGATTCTTGACCCGGCCAGAAAGCGGCTGGTCCGGCAGGAATACCGGCGGGTCGCGAACCGCATTCGCAAGCGACGGACCACGGACGAGGAAGACGCGGCGCTGCTGGCGGAGGTGGAAACGCTCGCCGAGAAGGCAGGTGTCAAGCTTGTCGGGACGAGACGGGAGGAAGTGAGGCAAGCGGGGTTCTACGAGGAGTATGCCGTGGCAATCGAATTTGTGGAGCCTCTGGAAAAGGCGGTGGAGTTTCTGTATGCCTTGGAGAGTTCGCCCAGGCTTTTGCACGTCCAGCGGATCAGCTTGAGCCCGAGTTCGAAGGAGCCGGGCGCGCCGTTGAAGGGCGCGATGTTGATCACGCAAGTGCTTACGCTCTGACGGCGGCCGGCGCTTTGCTCATGAACGACCAGGCAAAATCGCGTGACGCTCGATCGGGACGCGGCCTGCTGTGCCTTGCCGGGTTCTTGGGGTTGGCCGTGGTGGGCCTGGGCGCGGGCGGTTATTTCGTGTGGGAACGGGCCGACGGGGCTTGCCGGGAAGTGGACCGGCTCCGTCAGTTCGTGGGCGGCACGCAGTCCGACGGCGCGCCCGGCACCGACGTCAAGCGGCGGCAGCTCGAACGCGAGGTGCTGACGGCCTCGGTTCAGGATCTGGAGAGCAAGCTGGATGCGCTGGCCAAGACGCAACAGGAGCGGGTTGCCGCCGACGCGGTGCTGCGCCGCAGTCTTTCGGAGTTTGGCGACTATGTTGAGGGCCGGCTCGCCACGATTGAGGGGCGGAACAGCGAGTTGGGCGTTGCTCTCGAGAAGCTGGGCCGCGAGAGCGTGGTGCAGATGGCGGCCGTCGATACGCGCGCCGACGGACGGTTCAAGAGTGTGAGGTTCAAGAACGGGGACGTCTACGTGGGAGAATGCCGGGAGGGCAAGCCGGACGGGTTCGGGACGTACAGCTTTCATACGGGCGAAAAGTACATGGGCATGCACAGGCACGGCTTGCGTCACGGGCAGGGCGTCTTTCTTTACGGCGGGAAAGAGAACTACGTCGGCGCGTTTCGTGACGGGCAGCTGCACGGGCACGGCGTCTATACCTATGCCGACGGCGCGAAATACGTGGGAGAGTTCAAGCACAACCTGAGAGACGGCCGTGGTTACTACGTGGATGCCTCGGGCGCAAGGATCGAGGGGCTCTGGGCCGACAACCGGTTTGTCGCGGCGGGTACGAAATAGATGCGCGACGAGCTTGCCAGAACGATACGGATCAATATTCCGCCGCAACGCGGGGGCTCCGATGCGGGCGCGCGGGCCGGCCGGCGCGGCGGGCGCGCACGGACACCGCGCGGTGGGGCGGCCGCAGAGCCGGCCGTGGCAAGGGCGTCGGTCAGCGAGCTTCTGCGCAGCGTGTATGACGCCGTGCTCATTGCGGACTTGCGTGGAGTCGTCGTCGACTGTAACGAGCGTGCGCTCGAGTTCTTTCGGTACGAACGCGACCGGCTGCTCGGGCTGAACGTCGTTGAGATCATCTCCGGAGCCGAGCACACGCTGCTTGCGCGGCTCGAGGAAAACCTGCGCAAACACCGCTACAGCGTGGTCGAGGCCTATTGCCTGCGTAGCGACGGATCGCGGTTCGCCTCGGAAATCGCGGTCGGCAGGCTCCAGGTCGGCAACGAGGAGCGGCGCAGCTTCTTTGTGCGCGACATCAGCATCCGGAAAAAGGCGCAGGAGGAATTGGAACGCGCGATCGCGCGGCTTGAAGAGCATGATCGCGCGAAGTCGCATTTTATCGCGAACGTCTCGCACGAGCTGCGCACGCCGTTGACCTCCATGATCTACGCGATTGCGAACATGCTCAAAGGCGTGACCGGTACGCTCTCGGATGGGGTCCGCGGCTATCTCGAGATGCTGGAGCGCGAGTGTCGGCGGCTGCTCGATACCGTGAACGACATTCTCGATATCGAGAAGGTGGAGACCGGTACGCTGACGCTGGCGAAGGTGCGCCTGCCGTTGGTCCGGATCGTGGACCGCGCGCTGCGGCCGCTGCGCGTGCAGGCGCTGGCGAAGAACCTCGAGATGACCGCCGATTTCGGGGACGGCCGCTGGTTTGTCGCCTGCGATCCGAACAAGATCGAGCGGGTCGTAACGAACATCGTGGGCAATGCCATAAAGTTTTCGGCCGACGGCGGATGTTTGGACCTCAGCGTGCTGTCGGACCCGGCGGACCCGGGGGCCGTGCTCGTGCGGGTGCTCGATACCGGAGTCGGCATTCCGCGCGAGGCGCTGCCGCGCGTGCAGGAACGGTTCTTTCGGGTCGGCGACCAGATCAGCGGGTCCGGGCTCGGGCTTTCCATTGCCAATGAGATCTTGACTCGGCACGGGGGGGGGCTGGAAATCCAGAGCCCCGCGCCCGGCAGGGACAAGGGCACGCTCGCCACCATTCGTCTGCCTGTCGCGCCGCCGCCCGTCGTGCTCGCGGTCGATGACGAGCCGAACGTGCTGATCCTGCTGGAACGTCAGCTCGAGGCGCAGGGCTATCGCGTGAAGAAGGCGCGCAGCGGACGCGGCGCGCTGGACCTGATCGAGCGCGAAAAACCCGATGTCGTCATCTTGGACCTCGTCATGGTCGGCATGGACGGATGCGACCTGGTCATCACGCTGAAGGGCAAACAGGAATGGCGCGATCTGCCGATCGTCGTGCTCACGGGCGCCGCGCTCAGCCGCGACAAGGCCGAGATCCTGCGGAGCTATGCGGTGCCCGTGCTTGCGAAGCCGTGGAAAGGGGTGGAGATCCTGGATCATATCGAAAGCGCTTTTGTCGGGAGCGCCGCGTTTGCGGCACGACAGCACAAGGACAAAGGAAACGCCGATGGACCCCGCCAAGATAGGGACGCTGCTACTGGTCGATGACGACAAGAGCTTGCTTACCGTACTGAGCGATTTTTTCAAGTACGAGCGTTACGAGGTGCTTACCGCCGAGACCGGAGAGCAGGCCTTGCGGCACTTGGCCTCCATCAAGCCCGCTCTGATTCTGCTCGATATCAGTATGCCCGGTATGGGCGGCGTGCAGTTTCTCAAGGAGCTGCGCACACGCGAAGGCATGGCGGACGTGCCGGTCCTCGTTTTCACGGCGCGCGCGAACATGGAGCGCTTTTTCGAGAATGTCGACGTGGCCGGCTTCATCGCGAAACCGTGCGAGCCGACGCGGTTGCTGCGCGAGATCAAACGGATTCTCGCCGTCCGACGCGAAGGCGAGGGGGGCGCGTCGGCCGCAACCGTTGCGGTGCATCGTGTGCTCGTGGCCGAAGATGATCCGGGGCTTACCGATCGCATCGTGCGTGCGTTCCTGCGCGGTGGATACGAGGTCGAAACGGTGGGCCACGGGCCGGACGTGCTCGAGAAGACGATTGTGTGGCGGCCGGACGTCATTCTGCTCAAGCTTATCCTGCCGAACATGAACGGGGACCGCGTCGCGGCGATGTTGCAGGAGATGCCGTCCACGCGGGACATCCCGATCGTGCTCTACGACGACAGCGGCACGGATCAGCGCGAGCAGCACTACACCCAGGGCGATACAGGCATCCGTCGGTTCGTCAAGAGCAGCGAGCCCGCCCGGTTGCTCGAAGCCGTCGAGCAGCTCTAGCCCGCGAGCACGGCCTGCTTTATCGCAGCGATGTGGAGGGGGCCGGTCCCGCAGCAGCCGCCGATGATGTTTGCGCCCGCCTCCACCAGGCGCGGCGCCTTCCCGGCCATCTGCTCCGGCGTCTCCTTGAATACGGTCTGCCCGGCCTCCAATACGGGCATGCCGGCATTTGGCATCGCAATGATCGGGATCTCCGGCGCCGCGGCGCGCAAGCTCCGGATCACCGGCACCATAGGCTCGATGCCGGTCCCGCAGTTCGCGCCGAGAACGTGCGCGCCGGCCTCGAGCATTGCTTCGGCGGCCTGTTCCGGGCGGACCCCCATCATCGTCGCATAACCGCCGCCGGCTTGTGGATCGAACGTGAAGCTGGCCATCACGACGAGGTCGGTATGGGCCCTGGCCGCGCGTACCGCAACGGCCGCTTCCTCGATCGCGGTCATGGTCTCCACGATCACCGCGTCCGCGCCGCCGGCCGCCAGCGCCGTGATCTGTTCCCGGAAGGCCGCGTAGAAGGCGTCTTCCGTCTCCGGGCCGAGCGGTGCCATGAATGCGCCCGTCGGACCCGCCGAGCCCAGAACGTATTGCCGATCGCCGGCGCTCTGACGGGCGATTCGGGCTGCGGCCTCGTTCAATTCCGCGACCCGGGCGTCCAGCCCGTAGTGCGCCAGTTTGTAGCGGGTGCCGCCGAATGAATTGCATTCGACAATGTCGCTGCCCGCCTCGCGGTACGCCGCGTGGATCTCCTGCACCAGGGCCGGCCGCTCCACGCACCAGAGCTCCGGGCAGGCGCCGGGCGCCAACCCCTTTTCCTGCAGGCACGTTCCCATCCCGCCGTCACAGAAAAGGATCTCGCCCGCCCGAACACGTTCCAGGATAGAGCGCATCGATACCGCCTCCTTCCAGGTACCCCAAGATGTTGGCCGCTACGCCGGCGGATGTCAAGCAAACGGCCCCGACAAAGGCCTGGAATCCGGGAATTTTCGGTGGAAAATGGGGTGCGCGCTCGATTTTTGTTTGACATTCCGCGGCGATGCGCGTATAGGGTATACGTTTTGCGCAGAAGAATCAGTCCCCTGGGCTGATACCACTACCGAGAGAACGCGGCCGGCAACCGGCGCGGTTTTTCTCGCCAATCTGTAAACCTGCAAGCCACACGCCTGCGTATCGTTCCTGCGCTGCAGCTTCGCCAAGTGCTCAGGGGAGGTTTCTATGTCCTTATCTGATGGGGAGAGTGGTCTTTGTGAATATGGTTTCCACGGGTTCCGCAAACGGTCGGAGCTGGTCGTCCCGTTTCGGCGCGAGAAGATCGAGAATGCGGTCCGACACGCCATTGCGGCTGTCTCGCGCGAGAACGACATTCAGACGAACGACAAGCTGCCCGCTCTTATCGCCGAGCGGGTTGTTGAGCACCTGAACAACCCGGAAAGTGAATACTACGTCCACGAGGATGAGGACGGACGCCGGATCCCGGCGATCGAGGATGTCCAGGATCTGGTCGAGATCCTGTTGGCCGAGAGCGGAGAGACGATGCTCGTGGCCGCGTACAAGCGCTACAGAAAGAGACGCGAGGTCGCGCGCAACAAGATTCGAGTGCGCGAAGGGACGGAGGGTTCCGACGTCGATGTAACCGACGCGAGCCTGCTGTTGGTCGAATCGACCTCGAGCAACATCACCACGCCGTGGGACCGCAGCCGGATCGTGCGCCAGATTCTGGACAAGACGGATCTGTCCACGGAAGTCGCGATGGCAGTCGCGAAGACGGTCGAGAACCGGATTATCGGCGGCGATATCGGGAGCGTGAACACAACGCTGATCCGCGAACTCGTCAACAACGAGTTGTCCCAGCGCGGCTACCGCGACCAGCTCCGCGACCTGTCGCTCTACGGGATCCCAAGGGATTTGGTCGAACGCCTGATGTTCACGAAATCAACGGAGAACAGCAACATCGTCAACAACAATCCGGAAGCCGTGAACCTGGGCATTGCCGAACTGGTGCTGAAGCAGTGGGCGCTGGACACGATCTTCTCGCAGGAGATCAAGCGCGCTCATGATACCGGTGCGATCCATCTGCATGATCTCGGCTATCCGCATCGGGTCTATTGTTCCTCGCACTCGATCGAGTACGTGAAGAAGTACGGATTGCAGGGGCTCGTGAACCTGAACACGGAGTCCAAGCCGGCGCGTTCCGCTTCCGTGCTGACCGGGCATCTCAATACGTTCCTGGCCTCGATGCAGGCGAACTATGCGGGCGCACTCGGGATCGCGTACATCAACATACTCTACGCGCCGTTCCTCGAAGGGCTCTCCGCCCAGGAGTACAAGCAGGTGGCGCAGGAGTTGATTTTCAATGGGTCGCAGAACGCATTCTCGCGCGGCGGCCAGACCCTGTTTCTGGACTTCAACATCCATACGGGCGTGCCCGGCTATCTCAAGGCGGTGCCGGCGGTGGGGCCGGGCGGCAAGTACATGCTGCGGCTCGCCGATGGACGAAAGGTTCAGATCGACGAAGTCCTGCGCGAGGAGCGGGACGGCAGCGGCTACCAGCTTATGGACTTGTACTACACCGACGAGGCGGGTGCGCGGCGACTGGTGCTGCGCGAGGTGGCGCACGAGTCCGAAGGTGTCGTCTACGACAAGGACGTGGCCAAGACGCTCGCGGAACGCGGCGAAGCGATCGTGACCTACGGCGACTACGTCAAGGAAGCGCGCGAGTTCTGTCGCGTGCTCCTGGAGGTCTGGGGTGACGGCGACCGGAACGGGCGGGTCTTCGAATTTCCGAAATGCGATTTCCACATCAGCGAGGAAACCTTCGAGGACCCGGAACAGTATGCCATCTTCATGGCCGCTTGTGAACTCGCCAGTTCGAACGGGTCCACGTACTTCATTTTCGATCGGGACGAAGTGACGCTGTCTGCCTGCTGCCGGCTGCGCACGACGATCCAGGACAGCCGCATGCTGCGGCATCCGGAGTGCATGCGGTTCTGCGGGTTTCAGAACGTGACCATCAATATTCCGCAAGCGGCCTTTCGTGCGGCGCGCAAGGGCGGCGACGATATTCTCAAGAACTTCTACTCCGAGCTGGACCGGACCATGGAATTTGCCGCCGAGGCGCACATGCAGAAGAAGACGAAGGTCACCGAGATGATGAGCGGGCCCGGCCATCCGCTCTGGCAGATCGGCAAGACCTCCTGCGACGGCCAGCCGTACGTCGACCTGGAGTCGTGCACCTACATCATCGGGTTGATCGGCGTGAATGACGCGGTCAACTTCCTGATCGGGAAGGAGCTGCATGAGAGCAGGGAGGCGATGAAGCTCGGGCTCCAGATCGTGGCGCACATGTATCTCAAGACCAAGAAGCTGTCGAAGAAGCACAAGCTGAAGTTTACGCTCGAGGAGTCGCCGGCCGAGAGCGCGGCGCGGCGGCTCGCGAAGACGGACTTGATCTACTACCGCAACGAGGCGCGGGAAGTGGCCAAGGGGGAGGACGAGGACGTCGCCTACTATACGAACTCCGTGCATCTCACTGCGGATGCGGACGTCTCGTTGGTCGAGCGAATCCGGGCGCAGGCCAAGTTCCACAGCATGATCGAGTCGGGCGCCATAACGCACGCGTTCGTCGGCGAGGAACAGCCGTCGGCAACAGCCATCGCGAAGCTGATGAAGGACGTGTTCTTCCGGACCCAGTCCGCGCAGGTCACGATTTCGCCCGAGTTTACCTATTGCGACGAGTGCAACCACAGCATGCGAGGGCTGGTGGAGAATTGTGCGCGGTGCGGCTCGGAAAACGTGGTGGGCGAGACGCGGGTTGTCGGCTACTTCAGCAAGATCCAGAACTGGAACAAGTCGAAGCGTTTCGGCGAACTGGTGGCGCGGCAACGCGGTCGCTACGCGGTCGAGACGGCGGATGCGCAGGGGCAGGGCGCATTGGTGACGGCTTGAGAAGAACGGAGAAGGGGCCGACGGTTCGCGTTTTCTGACAGAACCGACGAAGACGGGGGGATCTAGTACGATGGCAGCGAAGTATCGAGTCGAGGTTTTCGGAAAGACCGGATGCAAGAAATGTGCTGTGCTCAATCAGCGTGTGGACAAGCTGCTCGCGAAAGATGAATGGAAGGATTTCGGTAAGGTCTATCACAACCTGGAGACGAAGGAGGGCCTCATCGCATTTTGCGAGGCCGAATGTATCAACCCGCAACGGATTCCCGGTCTGCTCGTCACGCGACAAGACGAACAGAGTGGGGAGTACCGCGTGATCTGTACGCGGGAGCCTGGCGCAAAGGATCCGACATGCAAGAAG